>Ga0210409_10000091_pt1 | contig 203863 bp, 170 predicted proteins | sample IncBWH17MmetaG_FD_161649 | JGI IMG/M metagenome (GOLD analysis project Ga0210409, IMG submission 161649) | Forest soil microbial communities from Barre Woods Harvard Forest LTER site, Petersham, Massachusetts, United States - Inc-BW-H-17-M | ecosystem: Environmental > Terrestrial > Soil >... | reverse complement strand
TACCCGTTCGATGCCGCTGCCAACCCTTGCATGGCTTGCAGGCGGCCATCCGATTTCCTGGCGTTCTCGATATTGTTGCCAAGATCGATCAGCGGCGACGTGACTCTGGCGAATGCGCCTATTTTCAGATCAGCGCTGCTCTGGTCGCTACTGCCTGTGCTGACGGCAGTGGTGATGTCGATGGATTTGGCGACGATGTTGATATCGTTCTTGGCCAAGACATTACTCGCGGTCTGCGTGTATTTGTCGCCCGCGCTGAGACTGACATTGCCTTGCAAACTGCCGACATTGCTGGCGACCTGGGTGATCGCGGCATTGTTATCCTTGCTCTTCTCCGAATGGTAGCCGGCAAAACGCTCGGTATCGGAGATCACGACTTTACCGACGGCCTGGCTGTTATTCTGGTTGGCGTTGGTCAGCGTATCCTGGCCGCTTTGAATGGTGAGATTTCTGGCAGCGTTGATGCTCAAATCGCTGTTGGCCACCAGATTAGCGGCGGTGAGGCTGATATCGCCGTCGGTCGTCGCCAGCATGGCCTTGCCGCCTGCCGACAGACTCGTGCCGCGGATGGTGTCGGTGCTGCCGTTACCGTTCCCCTTGCTGTTAAACACCCCGACCGGCAAACTGCCCCGGTTATCGGTACTCCAGCCTTTGGCGGTATTGGCTTGCCCCTGGGTCTCGAAGCTGTGCGCCACATCCAGGTTGATACTGTCCTTGGCGATCAGCGTGGCGTCGCCGCCGGCACTCATGCTCGCGCCCTGGCTGGTAATGCTGCCGCCGGTGGCAAGCACCGTCAGATTATTGCCTGCCGTGAGCGAGCTGACCTGGGCGCTGCTGGTGGCGTGGTCCTGGCTGCCGCTGGCGCTGCGTGAACCGGCTTGCACCACCACCGGCGTACTCGCCGCCAGCGCACCGTCGCCGATGGCGTCGCCATACTTGCTGGCCCGACCCATGAAGCTAGTACTCGGATTGCCGCTGGCGCTTTGTTGATAGGCGCTCTTGAAGGCAGCCAGCGGGTTAAACGTCACCCCGACCGATAGGCCGCTGGAGCTGGATTGTTGCGCGCCGTGTTCGACGCTGGTGTTTTGCGCGGCGCTGAGGTCCACGCTTTTGCCGATCAGGGTGAGATTTTGACCGGCGCTGATGTCGGAGGCCACCACACTCAACGCCTGCCCGGCTTGAATCCGCGTATTGCCATTGATCGAGGCAACGCTGGAGCCTTGCTGCGTTACCGTCTCGACGCTATCCTGACTATTGCCACTGGCTTTGCTATACCCGATGCTGGCCACCCCGGCAGAGAAGCCCCCTGTGAAGCCGGATTTTTTTTGCTCGTGGCTCGATGTCGTCTCGCTGGTATTTTGTACCGAGACGATCGCCACCTTGCCGTCGGTTGCCGTCAGCGAAACATCATTCAGGCCGATGACGTTGCTGCCGCGCACGGTGACATCATTACCTGCCGTCACGCTCACTTGATTACCGGCCACCGTACTACCCTGGGCGACGTTACCGGTCATGGTATTCAAGTCATGGCTACTGCTGCTCGACATGAAGCCTTTATGACTGCTCTTGTCCTCTTGTCTGAAATCATTGTGCAGCATGGTTTCGCCAATGGTCACATTGCCTGTAGCACCCAGGGCCGCCGTGCCTTGGCTAGTACTATCCGGATTGTTGCCGGCGGTGATCGTGCTAGCCGTGAGCGTTAAATCTTTGGCAGGCGCACCTTTGACCAGCACCACATTGCCGAAGGCGTCTTGCTGGGCGCCAGCCAGTACCGTCGCATTACCACCTGCGGACAAGCTGCTGCCGACAGCCGTCTGGTTATGCCGGTCAACGACATCCGATCCATCCTTGCTACTGCCGTCCGTGTGGTAGCTGCTGTTATCGGTTACGCTCTGAATGGTAACGTTGCCGCCTGCGGCCACCAGCATGTCCTTGCCTGACGACAGAGCGCTGCCGGTCACCGTCAGGTCACCCTTGCTCACGACGCCGAGACTGCCGCCGACGGCCACTGTGCTGCCGACCGCATGGGTCGATTGCGTGTCGGTATGGGAATTCCCTGTCGGCGTCACATAATGGGTACCGGTCGATACGGTCTCGACATTGATGGCGTTCCCTGCGGTCAGCATTGCATTGCCGCCGGCACTGACCTGCGCACCTTGCAAGGTCAGATTCTGCCCAGCCGACATGATCAGGTTCTGCGTCGCTGCAATCTTGCCGACCGCACCCACCGCGGTAATCGTTGACGAGTTATTGCCGAAATTGTTGATCGTCGTGTTGGTGACCGACTGATCGAGAATATTGTTGCCGGCAAACAGGCCGATATTGCCGCCCGATAAAGCGCCGCCGATGTTGCTGATGTCGTGATCTGCCGCCAGCAGCAATTGCTTGGCGCCGGAGATCGTGCCGCCGGTGTTGACGATGTTGGTGCCCTTGATGCCGACCGAATCGCCGGCGATCAAGGCGCCGGTCGGTGTCAGGTCCATATTCTTGGCCAGATACACCTGCGGCACCAGCACCGTTTGCTGGCTGCCGTCTGGCAGGGTCACGGTTTGACTTACCAGCCAGACGATATCGGTGGTCAGCGCCGCCATTTGCGCATCCGACAGCGCGATACCCGGGCGCATGTTGAATTGCTGGGCGAACGCGACGCCGCTGGTCATCAGCGCCTTGTATTCGTTTTCGGCACTGGTGTAACCACCCAGATAGCGTTTCCCGGTCAGGTTGGTGACCTGATCCGTCACCAGTTTTTCTTCATAGAAACCATCGCCCAGGCGCTTTTGCGTAGCCGCTGGGTTAATACCCAACAGGCTCAGCATGTAATCGCTGGAAATGAAATTGCCGTATTGCGTAAAACGCGGATCAGTCTGGATCAGGTACGGCTGATTCGGCTGCGGCTGCACATGATAGAGGCCGTTGGTCGGCAACACGGTATTGACCAGCCCTGCACGGGCGCCGTCGACAACACGCGCAGCACCCGGTGTGGCGGTGCTGCCAATTCCCCTGACCGGATTAGCGCCGCCGACGCTGGCCTGCACGTTGGTGGAGACGCCGCCGATGGCGCCGTTGGTCGCCAGGCCCAGCGGGGCAATGCCGTCGCCCAGGCCCAGCGAGGCGGCGCTGGCGCCGATCGGACGGGTCGATGCGCCGACGCTGGTATTGGTAATGCTGCCACCCGTGATCGACACCGCCTGATTACTGGTAATGGTGCCGCCGACTGTGCCTATGGTCTGCGTAATCGGCGTGTTGCTCCAGGTGGTCCATTCCATCGGGGGTGACACCGAACTATCAGAAGTACCGAACCCCGATTGATTGGTCGACGTATAGGTACGGGTCAACTGCGTGGCGGTGTTGACGATCTTGGTATTGTTACTGCCATCTGCTGACGCCACACCGTCAATGGTCAGATTGCCGCCGGCGGCGATTTGCCCATTGTTATTGTTCAATTGCGTGCCGACGGCCATATGCGTATCGCCGCCAGAGGTGATCTTGGCCGGCGCGCCGCTGCTTGACGCCAGTTGCGTTTCTGTCACGACCTGATGCCCAATGCGTTCGACCTCGACCGGATAACTGCCCGGAAAATAGGCATGACGGATCTGTGTATCGTTCTGGAAAGTCGCAGTCGGGTCGGTATAGGCGGGAATCGAAATCAGACGCACGCAATTGGTCGTGCAGTTGCCGTACTGGTTTGAATAGGTAATGGATCCTAAAACATTGCGAAATGTATTACCGTTGTAGTCCGACCAGGCACCGTTACCTGCGACCTGGTCCGGATTGACCTGATTGTCGGACCGCTTCGTAAAATAAATCACCTGCGTGCCGGCCGTCGTCGCCACCCGTGACTGGCTCATGTATTGGATATCACCCCCGCCGTTGGGTAAAGGAAAGACCGCGCCGCCCGTCATGATTTCAAACGCCGAATCGTTGGGCGACAGGTTCACCACCGCCTTGTAGATCAGATAGCCGTCCGGCGTCACTATCGGTGTGACCGAGACGATGGAGGCCGGATTCAGATAATAGGCATCATGCATTTGCGTATTCGCGTTATGCGTGGGTGTGGCTTTACCCGGGGTCAATGGCGACCACCATGGCGATTGTGTCATCGTGCTCGTCGTGTCCGAGACCGTCACCGTATTGGTCTGCACGTTCTGCCGCACATTGTTGATCTGGTTGGCAGCTACATTCAGCGTGCCGTCAGCTTCCATCGTGGACGACAAATTATTGATCGTGCCAGTTTGGTTGAACAGATAGCCGTTGCCGTCCTTGGCCCCATTGGCGGCCATGTTCAAATCACCCAGGCTGTACAGTGTCGCACCGTTCTGGTTATTGACCGTGCCGCTGACCCACAGATTGACCTGATTGGCACCCGCAATAATCGCCGCTGCACCGTCATTAGTGAGCGTGCTGGCGTTGACGGTGACGGTATTACCGATCACGGTGCCGGTATTGCCAAGGGTGTTGCTGGTGGTATTGACGCTATTGCCCTCGATGCGTCCTGCATTGAGGATAATGCCACCGCCGGCATTCACCGTGGTCACGCCGGTGCTGGGATCGCCCGGATTGCCAGACGCAATATCGGCGCCCGCGACGTTAAACAGACTCGCCGCATTGATAGTGAGATTGCCCGCCGCCGCCAGTGTGCCGGTATTGACCAGGGAGCCGGTGGTGGACAAGGTCAAATTACGGTTGGCGGTAATCTGGTTGGTCGCGGCATAGGTATAGTTCCCTTGCAGGCTGACCGCCCCATCGCGGCCGGCGATGATCTTGCCGTCGCCGCTTAACGTTGTCGCCGTGGCTTGCAGATCCAGATCGCTGCCGATGGCGCCACTGGCGTTGGTCAGCGTGCCGGTATTGATCGTAATGCCACCGCCGCTGCCTGCCGGGTTGGCAATGCGGCCGCTGCTGTTGTCGATGCTAGCCGCCGTCAAGGCGACGCTGCCGCCGCTGATGCCGCCGCCGACATTGCTCAGCGTTGCGCCGGCTTGATTCAGTGTCAATGCGTTGGCGGCAATCAATTGACCGCCGTTGTTGTTGAGACTGCTGGCGGTGTTCAGGTTCAATCCGCCGCCGGCGATGATGTGGCCGCCTTGCACGTTGGACAGTACCGGGGCGGCAATCGTGACATCCCCGGCGCCGCCGATCAGGCCGGTTCCGCTACCGCCGGATGGATTGGCATTGGTGATTGAGGTGGAACCGGCAACGGTGGTCTGACCGGTCCCGACATTGATGATCTTGCCGCCCGTGTTGTCGAGCGTGCCGCCGGAGACCTGCAATTGACCGCTGCTGCCAAGCGCCTCGATCTTGCCGCCGACATTCCTCAAAGCGCCCTGGGCGCTGGCGGCGACGTTGCCCATGGCTTCCATGGCGCCGTCGGTGTTGTCGAGCGTGCTGCCCGATGAGACGCTCAGGTCACCCAGCGCGCCGAGTGCGCCGGCGGTATTGTTGATACTGCCGGCCGTCGCTGTGACAGCCCCCTTGCCGCTGATACTGCCCGCTGAATTGTTCAGTGCCTGAGCAACATTCACTGCCACCGCACCGCTGCCCAGGCTCTGGATTTTACCGGCGGCGTTGTTGACCGATTGTGCGTTCACCGTGGCGCCGGCTGTCGCGCCCTCGATGGTGCCACCCTGATTATTGACTTGCCCGACGCTTGCGTTGACGGCCACTGCCGCGCCGCCAATATAACCGCCCAGGCTGTTGTCGATGCCGGCCGTGCCGGTAACGGACTGGTTGCCGACCGCCGTCAGCTTGCCACCCTGGTTCACGATGGAACTGGCCGTGATGGTCGCCGCGCCATTGGTGCCCAACACGCCGCCGTTATTCGACAAGGCGCCGGTCTGCACCGTCAACGCACCGCTTCCCATGTGAGCGATAGTGCCGCCGTCGTTGTGCAATGCCGCCGGCGCCAATGTCAGATCACGGGCCACGACACCAATCGTGCCTTGGCTGTTATCGAGCAGTTGCGACACGTTGATGGTTGCAGTGCCGTTGCTATCGTTCTGAATGATTTTACCGGCGGCATTCTTGAGATTGCCGGCTTCCAGATCGATCGTGCCGGCGCCCAGGGCGCCGTTGCTATTGTCGAGTGTGGCGGCGGTAATCGTGACGTTGGTCGGGCTGGCGGTCGATCCAGCCTGAATCGTGCCGCCGCTATTGGTCAACTGCGAGCCGGCGTTGACCGTCATGGCGCCGTTCGACCCCAGGGTTCCGCCATTATTGTTGAGCGAGGCGGCCGTCAGATTCAGCGTTTGTTGGGCGCTGATGGCGCCGCCATTCGTATTAGTGGCCGCACCGGCCGTGATGCTGGCCGCACCGTTGGTCGAAACAGAGCCGTGCTGATTCGACAGCGTGCCCGTTCCGATGGTTAAGGCGCCGGCCGCCGCCTGAGAAATTGTGCCGCTATCGTTGCTTAATGTAGCGGACGTGATGGTTAAATTATTCGCATTGCCCTGTATCGTGCCGTGCGTATTGTCGACGGCGCCAGCAGCCTGCACTGTCATCGCGGCGGTTCCGCTTTGCGAGATAAGACCGGCCTGGTTGACGATGTCGTGAGCGTGAAGACTCACCTGCGTAGCGGCAATGGTTCCCGCATTGTTGCTCAGCGTCGATCCGGCGGAACTGTTGAGGACGGCGCCGGCAGCCAGGGTACCGGAAGAATTGTCCAGCGCCTGCGTGGTCGCAACGCTCAGATTTTGCGCCGCGCTGATGCTGCTGCTGTTGACGATTGATCCTGCGGCGACATCGACGTTGCCGTTGCCGCCGATGACGCCGCCGGCGGCGTTGGTGAGCTGGCCATTGGCGGTTAAGGTCAAGCCATCCGCATTTAAGGATTTGATGCTGCCGGCGGTATTGTCGACATTACCGCCGGTCAGTGTGAGCCCGGCGCCGGATTGGATCGTACCGTGCGCGTTGGCGACATCGCCGCTCACCGACACCACCGTTTGCTGCACCGACGTCAACGACCCGCTCTGATTATTCAGACTGGCGGCATTGAGTTTGACTTGTCCATTGCTGGCGATCGATCCTTGCACGTTGCTGACAGCGCCGCTCTGGATCGAGGCCACGCCGGAACCGGCATGATTGATTTGACCGCCGCTGTTATTGAGACTGCCAGACGTAATAGTGAGATTGCGGGCGTTGCTGGTAATGGCGCCTGTACTGTTGTTCAACAGACCGCTGGTGGAGATGCTGGTGTCGCCTGTCCCTGATTGGGTGAGAGTGCCGCCAAGGTTGGAAAGACTGGCGGATTTGGTCGTCAGTTGCGCAGCGTTGATGTTGCCGGCATCGTTGATCATTGCGCCAGTGGCGCTGATACTCGCGGTGCCGGTCGCTTGCAGCGTAGCGCCGCTCAGGTCGACGTCGCCGGCACGGGCAAGCAAGCCGATATGGCCGCCTGCGTTGGTTTGCGCGTGGGCCAGATTCAAGCTGGCGCCGTTGATGTCGATATTCGCGCCGGCCGCATTCTGGCCAGTGGCGCTGATCACCCCGGCGGCCGTCATGCTGAGACTGCCCGGCTGCGTGGCGTGGCTGCTAGCGTCTATCCCTGCTCCCAACACACCGGTCGAATTGATCGAACCACTGAACAGTGACAGGTCGCCTTGCGCCGCAACCGTGCCGCTATTGGCGATCTGGCCGGCACTATACAGCTGCACCGCCTGCTGGCCGTACAAGGTACCGGTATTTGCAATCCCATCATTGCCGACAATGCGGACCTGGCCGCTGGCCGTAGTTCTTCCATTCAGCGTTACTTGTCCCTGGTTGTCGATATTCAGGTCGCCTGCTTGCGCCGCGATATTGCCGAGACTGACCACGCCGACACCGGCCTCTGTCCCCACAAGACGTATCTTGTTGGCATACATGCCGCCCAACGCGGACGAATCTATCCCCACGGTGGGCTTACCGCCTTCACCCTGGATCACCTGCACGCCAAGGTCAGCATAATTCACCAGATTTGCGCCCGTGACGACATTCAGATTATTACTCGCCCACAACTGACCGTTGATCGCAACACTGCGGGAAATCAAGTCGAGCTGGTCCAGATTGCTGCCGTTGAGGCCGTTTGCACCGATCTGGATATCGCCACGCGTGACACGAAAAGCATTTAGGCTGCCGTCGCCGCCGAAGACCGGCGTGCCGGTCGTGAGAACCCCGCGTGAGGTGTTGATGAAGCCCAGCCCATTGACGCTCAATCCGTTCGGATTGGCAATAATCACCTCCGCCCGCTGGCCGGCCACTTCGACATAACCGTTCAATTGGGAGCGACTGGAGCCGGTCACTTCATTCAAGATAATCCGCGCCGCGCCGCCTGGCGCGAGGTTGGGATTTCCAGGAACATACCCCGCTTGCTGGGTGGTGACTATCGTCGGTGAATTATTGAGGATGGCGCCGGCGCTGCCGACCGAAAACTGGTTGTACTGATTATGCGATACGCCCGCGCCGCTCGGCGCGACGATGTTCACCAGAGGAATGCCGCTGGCGGTTTGCGTGACGGCCGGCCGGCGACTCCCGGCATTCGGATCGGCCACGATCTGCGCTTGTACGAAAGTCACGCCGCCGAACAGCGCTGCAACCGCAACGGCCAGATGCACTAAGCGCATCAGTGGCGAATAGGACGCGGCGGATGAGCTACCCGATTGACTGCCTTTACCCTGACTCGGAACATTTTCTGCAACCGCGACCAACATCCCGCGATTTTTATTGAAGATGACGCGATACGCTTGCTTGTTCATAGTGAATCCAAAGTAGGGAAAGAAGTCATCTCAGATTCCATCGTCAACAACATCAGACGTTGACGAGGAACCGGGTATGGCGGAAATGCGGGGTTATTGTTTGCGCAGCGCCACGGCAATGAATTGCGTCGCCATATTGGAATTCAGATAGCCGCCGAATTGAAAAATGGCGCCAAACTCTTCCGCATTGGGGCCGAAAAAGCGCAGCATGTTGCTGCCGCCCCCGAGTCCTAATCCACTCCTCAGCGCCGGACTGTCAAACGAGTGGCTCAATGCGTAATAACTGACCCCGGTGTACGTCAATGTGCTGGCGAATTTACTTGGATCAACAACGGATGGTGTGCCACTGCTCTCAATTAGGACGGGATTGCCAGAAACGGCGATAGTGATTGTTTGGGCGGCATAATCCACCGTGGCGACAACATCCGACGTGTACAGCGCGCGGCCGCTACTTGTTACTCCCGGAGTGTTGCTGGTTTCCATCGTGTATTGGAAAGCCGTGCCGGTGTAAGTCGCTGTACCCGTAGCCGGCCACGTCACTGCTGTGAGATCGGTCGGATAACCTGCCAGGTCGAAACCCAGTACGGTTGGATCGTCGATATTGCGCCAGGCGACGTTTTGCACCATCTTGGTGGCATTCGGCGCCAGTATCCTGATGCTCTTGTTGGCGGCGCCATTGCTGATCGAAAAGATGTGGCTCGCTACTACACTGCCACCCGGTAACCCGGATGCGAATGTGAAGTTGATACTAGGCCCGGTATCCTGCGTGCCCGATGGCTGATGCGCGAATGTGATATTGGCAGACGTATCAATCGTCGCCCCTAGGTCCACACCTTCTGTCACCCCTTTAGTGCTGAAGTCGATTCCCATGCGTTTGAAGGGCAACGTATTGACCACAGGCGTGACCACCGGCGTTGTCACTGGCGCAGCGACAGCTGGCGCAGTGTTACCGGTATTAGCTGCGCTGTTGTTATCTCCGCCGCCACCACCACCACATGCGGTCAACGCCCCCAGGCACATCAAACCGATAATGTTTGCCAACTGGGAGGTGATTTTCTTTTGATAGACCATTTGCATTTTTATTCTCTATTTTTAGTGGTTAATATTGGTAAGTCAGGTTGAAACCAACTGCCGGCGTCGCAGTTTTAAAACCTTGTGGTTTGACCAGCGACCAGCTGGAAAACACGTCGTAGGTCAAACCGAAAAAACCGCCGCGCAGGCCGAGCGTGGCGCCAGCCAGCTTGTTGCCGAGGAGGTTTGCTACGCTGGGGCCGTACACCTGTCCATAGTCCAAGCCGACATAAGCCGACTGGCCGCTGCTGGCAAGCGGCAGGCTCAATTCATTGCGCAGATAAAAGCCGCGCTCGGCGGCCAGCGTCAGCTCGCCGTCAAAGCCGCGCACTGTGTAGCGATTGCCAATGCTGAACTGGTCCGCCAGATATAGCGGCGAACGCGTTGTCTGCCCACGGAAGCTGCCGATATAAGTCAGCGCTTGACTGGCGATCTGAAACGGCACGCTCAAAGTGGCGTCAATAGTCTGCAAGGTGTAATGCAGATTGTTGGTGCTGGGGTCTTCCTGGCCCAGCACATTCTTGGCATGCGTCTGCCCATTGAACCAATTGACGCCCCATTTATTGGCGACCGTCAGATCAAGTTGAGCGCTGCCGATGTAATGCGTATGCACCCAGGCCAGCTCGGCAAAGGTGGTATTGCGCTCCTGTACCGCGATTTCGGTATCGGCGACATAGGCATGGTTCCAGCGCTTGCCTACCCTGAATTGCCAGCTATTCTTTTGCGCCTGGTCGCGCTGGAACAGCTGGGCAATTTTGAGTTCCAGGTTGCGCGATTTGCCGCTGGAAACAAACGTCTGGTTGGCTCCTGCAATTTCCTGGTGATAGTCATAGCTGCTGCCCGAGACCGCAAAATTCCAATAACCGGCAGGCACGGCGTAATACACATTGTTGCCGCTGGTGCCGCGCTGACCGGCCTTGCGATCGGCATCGGTACTGACGCCGAGGTTGAACAGGTCGTTCAAACCGAGTGGATTATCCACGGCCAGATTGAGGCCGGCCTGCAGCTTGCCGGTGCCTTTGGCGCCGGTGTCGTCGAGAGTGCCGGTCAACTTCCACGGTTTGCTACGTTTAGCCGTGATGACCACGTCGCTCTCACCGGGTAGCTCGCCGGGGACGATTTCCATGTTGACGTCCTGGCTGGGGACGCGTTTCATCTGCTCCAAGCCCTGCTCCAGATCGCGCAGGTTGAGCAAGTTGCCGGGGCCGGTGGGGAAAGCATTGCGCCATGTGCCGTAGAGGCTCGGATCGGCAAAACGAATCGCGCGGATTACGCCAGGAACCAGGACCAGTTTTAAGACGCCGCTGGCCAGGTCTTGTTCGGGAATGCCGATCCGCGTAGTGCTGTAGCCGCGCTTCAAAATCAGATTGGTCAGGCGCTTGACGATCAGGTCCAGGCCGCCCTTGCCGATGCAGGCGCCGTTGTACTGTCGCAGGTAATCTTGGGCAAAACGGAACTGATCGAATGGCAAGTCGCTCGCGCCGGCAGCACGGATCGCCGGTGGCAATTGGGGCGGGACATCGAGGACAAATTGGTGAATCGGAAAGCAAGGGGATTCGCTGGGCAGGCTCAGGCCATCGAGCGCTTCTGCCGCTGCCTTGTCTTGCAGACTAACGTTAGGCGCTTGCAATTGCCGCTGGCGCTCCTGTAAGTCGCTCTGGCTGCGCCGCCGCTGCTCTTCGCTCGCAGGCGTTTGCACACTGGGGTCACGACGACGCAATTCCTCAAGGTCAGGCGGCTGGATCGCTTGCGCCAAGCCATCGTGCATGACGGTCGCCAATAGCAGACTGACGGCCACTCCCCTTGCAAAGGTCGATAAGCTCCCGCCACCTTGGTTGGATAAGGTGTACTTCCTCATGTGTTGCCTTCTTTATTATTATTTCCCCGAGGCGCGATTTTACAAAAGAGCATCATGTTTTCCTACGGAAATCTCCTAAAACATGTGTCACTTTGCAATCTTTGACACATCTGTGGTTAATTGACATCAAAAAGGCAAGGTAAGGGATGAATGCGGCACAGTTAATTAATTGGCAATAAATTTGATTATTACTGCAAAGATGTGCAATCGACAATAAGTTATGACTTAAAAGCGCTGAAGTTGCTTGCGGATAGGGGGTAGTTGGCTGCTAGGATAGCTGCTCGTTTGACAACTATCTGAATGGAGAATGTTCGTATGGACAACAAAATCTCGATCGCGATTCCCGACGCCGTGCAGAAGCAGGTGCTGACAAAACTCACCGAGTTGAAAGGATTATTGGCGCCGTATCTGATTGCGTTGACGCCGCAACAGCGGCAAGCGATTCTCAAAATGGGAGACCGCTCCCAGCCCTTTGTCGACAAATCTTTGGAATATGCACAGCGCAATCCCAATCTGTTGCCAAGCTTCCTCAACCTTGCTGAATGGAAAAAAGACAGCGCCGGCCGCAAGCAACTGACCGACATGCACTATGTCCTGGCCGAGCTCGGCTCCAACGTTGCCGACACCAATATGCAATGCGGCTCGGAGGCGTATAACCAGGCACTGCTGTTCTATAACAGTGTCAAACTGGCAGCCAAAAACAATGTGCCCGACGCCAAGGTCATCGCCGAAGAACTGGGCAAACGGTTTAACCTCCGCGCCGCGCCGCAGCAACCGCCGGTTAGCTAAGTCCGGCCAGCGTCTAGAAAAGAGGGATGTGCCTAGCGGCACATCCCTCTTTTTACTTCCCGTGCAAGTATCAGCACATCGGCACTAGCATGGCACTTGGCTATCGCACCGCAAAAGCCCCGCATCCTGCGTCGAAAGCTCGGTACCCTGCTTCCGACGTTCGAGGTTCTGCTTCGGAAGCTCGATCGCCTGCCTCCGGAGGTTCGACACCCTGCTTCGGAGCTTCGACGTCGAACTTCCGAAGCTCGATCACCTGCTTCGGGGGTTCGATGCCCTGCTTCGGAAGCTAGACGGGCTGCTTCTTGAGGTTCAACGCCCTGCTTCGGAGCTTCGATGTCGAACTTCCGAAGCTCGATAACTTGCTTCAGAAGCTCGGCGGCCTGCTTCGGAAGTCCAACGTGGCCTTCCAGAGCATCAATTGTCAACATCCGAGCAATTACCGCTGCCAAATGGAACAAGTCATAGATGATCGTTTTGCCAACCCTGCTCCACTACCCGACATACGTTATAATCGCGGGTTATCGAAACTGCCTATATGCAAGCGCAACAGCGACTGGCAGGTCAGGTTTTCCATTTTTCTCTCGCATCCATCATTTTCTCAAGGCAGGCGGCCGAGATCGCCTGAACCACGCATCATGCAAGAACCCGTCTCCGAGCAAACGGACATCAATGGCGCAGCCGACGCCGCGGCCGATACTGCCGACATCGTCGCCCACAATGTCTCCGTCGAACAAATCGCCAGCGAAGTGGCGCGGCGCCGTACCTTCGGCATCATTTCCCACCCGGACGCCGGCAAAACCACGCTGACTGAAAAACTGCTGCTGTTTTCCGGCGCGATCCAGCTGGCGGGCACCGTCAAGGGCCGTAAAAGCGGCCGCCATGCGACCTCGGACTGGATGGACATCGAAAAGCAGCGCGGCATTTCCGTCGCCAGCTCGGTCATGCAGTTCGAATACCGCGACCACGTGGTCAACCTGCTCGACACCCCGGGCCACCAGGACTTCTCGGAAGATACCTATCGGGTGCTGACGGCGGTCGACTCGGCGCTGATGGTGATCGACGCCGCCAAGGGCGTTGAAACCCAGACCATCAAACTGCTCAACGTTTGCCGCATGCGCAATACGCCAATCATCACGCTGATGAACAAGATGGACCGCGAAACCCGCGATCCGCTGGAATTGCTGGATGAGCTGGAATCGGTGCTGAAGATCCAGTGCGCGCCGGTGACCTGGCCGATCGGCATGGGCAAGACTTTCCGCGGCGTGTATCACCTGCTGCGCGACGAGATCCTGCTGTTCGCGGCCGGCAACGACAAGGCCGACCAGACTTTCGAAGTCATCAAGGGCATCGACAATCCGCGCCTGGATGAAATGTTCCCACGCGAAATCGAGCAATTGCGGATGGAAGTCGAACTGGTGCACGGCGCTTCGCATCCGTTCGACCAGGAAGCTTTCCTGGCCGGCGTGCAAACCCCGGTATTCTTCGGTTCCGCCATCAACAATTTCGGTATCCGCGAAATCCTCAATGCGCTGATCGACTGGGCGCAACCGCCAGGCTCGCGCGATGCTACCGTGCGCACCGTCGAGCCGAAGGAAGCCAGCTTCTCCGGCTTCGTGTTCAAGATCCAGGCCAATATGGATCCGGCGCATCGCGACCGGATTGCTTTCCTGCGCGTCTGCTCCGGCCATTTCCAGCGCGGCATGAAGATCAAGCATCTGCGCCTGAACCGCGAGATCAAGGTATCGAACGTGGTGACCTTCATGGCCTCCAGCCGCGAGCAGGTGGAAGAAGCCTATGCTGGCGACATCATCGGTCTGCCTAACCACGGCAATATGCAGATCGGCGACAGTTTCTCCGAAGGCGAATTGCTGCAGTTCACCGGCATCCCCTACTTTGCGCCGGATTTTTTCCGCTCGGTGCGGATTCGCAATCCGCTCAAGATCAAGCAATTGCACAAGGGCTTGCAGCAGCTCGGCGAAGAAGGTGCGATCCAGGTCTTCAAACCGGTCACCAGCAGTGACCTGATATTGGGCGGAGTCGGCGTGCTGCAGTTTGAAGTGGTGGCCAGCCGCCTGCTCAACGAATACGGCGTCGATGCGGTATTCGAAGGCACCAGTATCAGCAGCGCGCGCTGGATCACTTGCGACGACAAGAAGATGCTGGCCGATTTCGAGAAATCCTCGGCCGGTCATAACGTCGCTTACGATGCGGCCGGCAACATGGCCTATCTGGCGACCTCGGGCGTCAACCTGCGCCTGACGCAAGAGCGCTGGCCGCAAGTGGTGTTCCATGAAACGCGGGAGCATGCGGTCAAGCTGAACTGAAGCGGCAAGCTGCAGACGTAAAAAAAGGAGATGCAATCGCATCTCCTTTTTTCATTTCAGGGTGTCTCACCCTGCTTTCCAGATTTACGAATGCTCGCGCTGATCAGCTTTCGCAAGCGCAGCTTCGCGCATCGCCAGTTCCTGCTCGGCGTCGACGCCCTTGCCATCCAGCTGACGGTGCAATTGCTGTTCATCCAGCTCGCCGGTCCATTTCGCCACGACGATAGTCGCGACGCCATTGCCGATGGTATTGGTCAGGGCGCGCGCTTCCGACATGAAACGGTCGATGCCAAGGATCAGCGCCAGCCCGGCGACCGGCACATGGCCGACTGCCGACAAAGTCGCCGCCAGCACGATGAAACCGCTGCCGGTAACGCCTGCAGCGCCTTTGGAAGTCAGCAGCAGGACCGCCAGCAAGGTCAGTTGCTGCATCAGCGTCATCGGCGTATCGGTGGCCTGGGCGATGAATACCGCTGCCATCGTCAGGTAGATCGAAGTGCCGTCCAGATTGAATGAGTAACCGGTTGGAATCACCAGGCCGACCACCGATTTCTTGGCGCCCAAGTTTTCCATCTTGCCCATCAGGCGCGGCAACACCGACTCCGACGACGAGGTGCCGAGTACGATCAGCAATTCTTCCTTGATGTATTTGACGAACTTCCAGACGCTGAAGCCGTGTACCTTGGCGACTATCCCCAGCACGCCAAAGATGAACAGCAGGCAGGTCAGATAAAACGCGCCCATCAGCTGGCCCAGCGACAGCAGCGAACCCAGGCCGTATTTGCCGATGGTGAAAGCCATCGCGCCAAAAGCGCCGATAGGTGCGACTTTCATGATCAGGCCAACCATGCCAAACAGCACATGCGAGAATTTTTCAACAAAATCGAACACCAGCGTGCCGCGGCCGCCGAATTTATGCAGCGCAAAACCGAACAGTATCGCGATCAACAATACTTGCAGGATTTCGTTTTTGGCAAAGGCGTCGACAAAACTGCTTGGGATGATATGGAACAGGAATTCGCTAGTCGACTCCATCTTGCCCGGGCCGGTATAGGCGGCAATGCTCTTGGCGTCCAGCGCGCTAAGATCAACGTGCATGCCGGTGCCCGGATGCCAGACGTTGACCACCACCAGGCCGAGAATCAAGGCCAGGGTGCTCATGATTTCGAAGTACAGCAGGGCCAGGCCGCCGGTCTTGCCGACTTTCTTCATGTCTTCCATGCCGGCGATGCCGATTACCACGGTGCAGAAAATCACCGGCGCAATGATCATTTTGATCAGTTTGATGAAGCCGTCGCCGAGCGGCTTCATTGCAGCGCCGGTTTCCGGATACAGATGCCCAAGCACGACGCCGATTACGATGGCGGTCAATACTTGCACATAAAGCGATTTGTAGAGCGCTGGTTTTGCCATTTGTCCTCTCCAATTAGACTACGTTTTTTTTAGATTATCACCACTGACCACTTATATACCCGCTTACGTACCCATATCTGGCACTACGGCCGGCGCTGATCATACTGCCTGCTTTTTACCCATCAATCCGGTCTTCTTCCCTGAATGCAGGAACAGGAAAAGACTGAAAAAAGTGCGCCACTTTAGCTGATAACGCTACCATCACTCAAGTTATTTGCACTCACCGGCGAAAAATTGCTTTTTGTGCAATCATCGCAGGGTACGTTTGCCGCAATCTCCTGAATTGGCAACCTTGATTGGCAATCTTGCATAGGAATGCATTCTGTTCTGTATTGTCCTTTAAGTAAATTCCTGCATGAGATATTTAGCCAGCAAGACTCTATCAAGCAATCCGTAACTAGCAATACGTATTAGTACGTATTAAGAAAGACTTGAGATGGTCTTGTCACAATGCTTGTGTATTCTGTTTTGTGGCGGCGTATGTTTTATGTTGCATCATTAATAACGACATGTCTTGTACCTGAACCCTTGCACCTGAACCGAAACAGACTCTTTACACAAAACATGGAAAGTAATGGCAACCTTTCGCTTGTCTGGTCTGTCTCAAACAAGTCGCGTCGCAAGCAATTCTTTTCATAACAAGGAAGAACCATGACTGAAAACGAAGTCCTCAAAAACGCCTTTGCGATGCCTATCCATAATCCGGCCTACCCTCCCGGACCTTATCGCTTCGTCGACCGCGAATTCCTGATCATCACCTATCGCACCGATCCGGATGCACTCCGGGCAATCCTGCCGGCGCCTCTGCAATTCGTCGAACCTATCGTCAAATTCGAATTCATCAACATGCCGGATTCAACCGGTTTTGGCCACTACTGCGAATCGGGTCAAGTGATTCCGGTCACGCTGAACGGGGTTGCCGGCGGCTACTCTCACAGCATGTATCTGAACGATCACCCGCCGACCGCCGGCGGCCGTGAGTTATGGGGCTTCCCGAAAAAGCTGGGCGAACCGGCGCTGCAGGTACATAAAGACACGCTGGTCGGCACACTCGACTACAGTGACTTGCGGGTCGCTACCGGCACCATGGGATTCAAGCACCGCCCGATGGATAAGGAAGCGGCCAGGAAATCGCTCGAAGCACCAGCCTTTTTGCTGAAAATCATTCCCCATGTCGACGGTACTCCGCGCATCTGCGAACTGGTACAGTACAGCCTGACCGACATCACCGTAAAAGGCGCCTGGACCGGTCCCGGCGCACTCGAACTGTACGCCCACGCGCTAGCGCCGGTGGCCGATTTGCCGGTACTTGAAGTAATATCGGCGGTACACATTTTGACCGACCTGACGCTGCCTCTGGGCAAAGTCGTCCATGATTATCTGGCCAAGTAAGCAAGCACACAGCAAGTAACCAAGTAACCAAATAAAGGAATGCCATGTCACTCAAAGATAAAGTTGCACTGATTACCGGTTCCGCCAGCGGCATCGGCAAGGAAATCGCCATCGAATACGCGCGCGCCGGCGCCAAGGTCGTGATCGCCGACCTGGCGCTCGACGCCGCCACCGCCACCGCCACCGAAATCACCCAGTCGGGCGGCGTCGCGATGGCAGTCGCCATGAATGTCACCGATGAAGCGCAGGTCGACAAAGGCATCGCCGACGCCGTCGCCGCGTTTGGCAGCATCGACGTCCTGATCAGCAATGCCGGAATCCAGATCATCGCCCCGATCGTCGACTCGACCCTGGATAACTGGAAAAAAATGCTGGCGATCCACCTCGACGGCGCCTACCTGACCACGCGCGCGGCGATGCGTGAAATGATCAAGCAGGGCAACGGCGGCGCCATCATCTACATGGGATCGGTACACTCACATGAAGGCTCACCGCTGAAAGCGCCGTATGTCACCGCCAAGCACGGCTTGATCGGCCTGGCCAAGGTGGTCGCCAAGGAAGGCGCGAAAAACAAGATCCGCGCCAACGTCATCTGCCCTGGTTTCGTTCGCACGCCGCTGGTGGAAAAGCAGATTCCGGAACAAGCCAAGGAACTCGGCATTACTGAAGACCAGGTGGTCAAGACCGTGATGCTGAAGGATACCGTGGACGGCGAGTTCACCACTACCCACGATGTGGCGCAAACTGCGATCTTCCTCGGCGGTTTCGAATCCAACGCACTGACCGGGCAATCGATCGTGGTCAGCCACGGCTGGTTTATGCAATAACTATTAGCAGTTGCCGGTCACTGACGTAACGCACAAAAGGGCAAGAAGTCTTGCCCTTTTTATCGACCGCAGCTGCATTCAATTCGAGAAGCCATTTTGAGTACAAGGTATTTTCTGTCCGATTTTCTGTCAGCCCCAGCCCGTCGGCTTGGCCTGGTTGGTTTGTCTTGCATATTGCTGCTAAGCAGCGCCAATCTGCTCGCCAAAACCGTGCAAACCAAGCCAGCCGGGACGCCGGCAGCGGATTTATCCGCAACCAGCAGACAAGCCGCTCTTGCCGCTCTGCCGCCGCTGATGCTGTGGGTAGGGGAACGGCCCGATGACGTTCGTAGCTGGATCGTTGGCAGCAGCAGGCAAGCCAAACTTAACAGTGCTGCCGACAATCCGACACCCGCAATCCAGGAGCAGCGGATCGGCATTGCGGTTCTGGACACCACTATCCTGCTACGCGACGGCAGCGCCAATGTCCGGCGCCGACAGCAAGCGCTGCGCCTGCCGCCGGCGTGGTATGCGCACAGCGGCCTGCGGCAAAAAATACCGCTGCTCACTATCGTTCATGTCGACATGGCGGATGACGCGCATAAACCGGCGTTGAACGAAAAACAAAAACGCATCATCGTCAACGCTGTAACTGCCGCCGCAACCCGCAGCCCGAGCCAGGTGGTGCAGCTCGATTTCGAAGTCATGCATAGCCAGAAACCGTTCCTGGCAGATGTCGTCAAACGCAGCCGCGACGCCCTGCCCGCTAACGTCGCCTTATCGATCACGGCGTTGGCCTCATGGTGCGTGGGTGACGCCTGGCTCACCGATCTGCCGGCCGATGAAATAGTGCCGATGGCGTTTCGCATGAATGGCGACGCCCAACGCATGCGCGAGGTCCTGGATCAGGACGGCCGCTTCCCGCGTCCGGAATGCCAGCCTAGCCTTGGCTTGTCGCTGGACGAACAACCGTGGCCGGGCAAACTGCGCAGCCAGCGTCTTTACCTGTATAACGGCAATGCCTGGTCGGCCACGCCGATTGCGAGCTGGTCAGTGCGTCTGGGAGCGTTTTTCCCCTAGAGTCGGCTGCTGTGTGTACCTGTCAATGGTGTTATCCAGCATCAAGCGCACGCGGCGCCGGATACACCTTGACCAGCACAATCCGCGGGCCGTTCATCTTCTTGACCACGATATCGAAACCGTCGAATTCGATTTTTTGCCCCTCGTGCGGCAAATCGCCGAGCTTGGCCATGATCAGGCCGCCCACCGAGTCGACATCTTCGTCGCCTTCGATCGCGACATCAATGCCGAGTATCCGTTCCAGGCTGAAGATCGGCAGGCTGCCCTTGCCCAGCAAGGTGCCGTCGTCCAGGCGGCTCCATTCGTTGTCGTTACGGCGGAATTCGTCGCGGATCTCACCCACCATCGCGCCCAGCAAATTATCGAGCGTGATAAAACCTTCCGGCTTGCTGCCTTTTTTACCGATGATGGCAAAATGCGGCGAGCCGGTACGGAAGCGGCGGAACAGTTCCAGTGCCGGCATGCGCGGCGAGACGTATTCCACCGGCCGTAAATACGCGTTCAAACTTTCGATCGACTTGCCTTCCTGCTGCGCGATAAACAAATCTTTCAGATGGATCACGCCGAGTACGTTGACGCCGCTCTGGTCGAAGTAGGGGTAACGGCTAAAGCGGTGACGATAGATCGTCTGCAAGTTCTCCTGCAGGCTGCGGGCCTGGTGCAGGGCCGTGATTTCGTTGATGGGCCGCATCAGGTCGGAAACCTCGAGTTCACTGAAATCCAGCGATTGCGCCAGCACATTCCATTCCTCGCGGTTGAATTTTTCACCGATATGGCTGCCGCGCAGAATCAATTTCAATTCATCTGCCGAATACTGCGCATCATGGCCGTGAGCGGCGGCCAGGCCGGCCATACGCAAGATCCAGTTGGCGCTGGCGTTGAGCGTCCAGATGGCCGGATACATGGCCCAGTAAAAACCGTACAGGGGCAAGGCGCACCACAGTCCTATCACTTCGGGGTTGCGAATCGCCACGGTCTTGGGCGCCAGTTCGCCGATCACGATGTGCAGGAAGGAAATCAGGAAGAAGGCGAAGAAAAAAGAAATGCCGTGTATCAGCTCCGGCGAGCTGACGCCGATCCAGCCAAACAGCGGCTGCAACAAGCTGGCAAAAGCCGGCTCACCGATCCAGCCCAGGCCTAGCGAGGCCAGTGTAATACCGAGTTGGCAGGCGGACAGATAAGCGTCCAGTTGGTGATGCACTGTCGCCAGGATGCGGCCTCGCAAGCCTTGCGTCTTAGCGATGGCGCGGATACGGGTCTGGCGTAATTTGACCAGACCGAATTCGGCAGCCACAAAAAAACCGTTGAGTGCTACCAGAAATAATGCTGCGATAACCAATAACAGGTTGTTCAATGAATCTCTTTCATGAATAAAGACGGACGACAAGTATAGGCGACGATTGTGCTTTTAACAAAATGCCCGCGATTACACCTCTGCCAAGGTGTTTCAAACTGTAGCGGCCAAGAAAAATGAGGCAGAGTTTTACACGATCAAACCGCGTATAACTCTGCCCCATTTCGGGAGGCTGCTGCGACTCTTGCCAACTACAGCGTGGTCGCCATCGCACACTGGCGATAATGCTCGGCTGCCAGTGCCTGCTGATCAATCGCCTCGTGTAATTGTCCCAGTTTCAGATGCGCTTCGCGCACCGTGGCCGGCGCCACCGCATCCGACAAAGCATGCTCCAGATGACGCTGGGCCTTGCCCCATAATTTTTGCTTGAGGCAGAAGCTGCCCAAGGTCAATTCCAGCTCCGCGTCATTCGGCGCCTTGATGGCCCAATGTTCGCAATGCTCGATTTGTGCTAGCAGCTCGGGACTAGCCTCAGCCGCGGCAGCCTCGCGATAGACTGCCAGCAGACGCTGGTCCCATTCTGCCGCCAGGGATTTTTCGACAATCGCGCGGGCCTCGGCATGCAAACCGGATTTGTTGAAAGCTTGGGCGCCGCGCATGGCGATAAACGGCTTGATCCGGTCTTCGCTATGCACCGTGGCCCACAACCGGGTAATCGATTCGGCATCGTGTGCATCGTCCGACAACAAACCGTCGTAAGCCAGTTCGCGCAAGCGCGTCGACAAGGCCGGGTGCAAGGCGTCGTGTTTGTTCAGGGTCCGTACCAGACGCAGCACTTCGGTCCAGTTCTTGGCTTGCTGGTTGGCTTTCAGGGCCAGTCGCAAGGCGTGGATATGACGCGTGCCGCGGGCGTTCAATTCGCTGACGGTGTGTAACGCCGCCTGCGATTTGTGTTCGTCCACCAGCAAATCCAGGGTGGTAATCAGGCGCGCCGTTTTCAGCGGCTCATCTTCTTCTATGCTTGCCAGCCAGATATCGCGGCGCTCGGCTTGCCCCATGCGATGGGCGGCACGGGCGCCGATCAGGGCCGCTACGCCGAGGTTGTCAGGCAGTTCGGCGGCGCGCGTGGCAGCTTTCTCTGCCTGGCCGAAACGGCCCTCGAACAAAGACTTGAGGGCGTCGCGCAAGGCGTTATTGGAAGTGGTTTCACGCTTGTGACGGCGATAGCCGATGACCCGCGCCGGCAACTTCTGGGTAACCCGGATCGTCCTGATCACTACGTACAGGATGATGAATAAAATCGCCAGCGATACGACGAAAAAATTCAGCGACAGGTCAATCCGGTAAGGTGGGAAAAACAGCACCACGTTACCGGGGTTGTAACGCGCCAGTACGGCCAGGCCGATGGCGACTGCAAACAGAGCAACAAGCCGGAGAAAGAATCGCATAGGACTATGGCTTGCCTTTGTAAGTACGGATCGCCGCGGGGCTATCCAGCGCCGGCATGGTGATCGAGAGATTACTGCTCTGGACCTGTTTCAGCATGGTCTGTACGGTCTGGGTCTGTTTGGCGCGGGTGTCGAAATACTTGGTGATGGTTTCCTGGGCCGCGATCAGGTCGCTGCGGAACGCCGATTCGTTACGCGACAGCAGACCGAGACGGGCGTTCAGCAAACGCAGCTTCAGGTTCTCTCTGGCGTAATAGGCCTGGGTCGGCGACAACAGCAAGGCGTCAGGCGTGGCAACCGTGCGGACCCTGATCAACTGGCTGATTTCGGTCCACATCTCGGCACTCCAGCTTTGCCATTTGTCCTTCAGACCGTTCTTCCAGTCAGTTACCACGGTATCGGCCGCAACTTGCGATTTGGCGACATTGGCGCTGGCGGACGGTTTTGCCTTGCTGCTGGCTACGGGCTGTACGGGCTGATTGCTCGGCTTGCTGACGCCGACGATCGGCTTCTCGTCGGACAACAGCGGCATGCCATCGATCTGGCCGATAACGCTGTCAAGGCGCACTGCGATGCCGGTGACATCCAGCGTTGGCAAGGCTTTCAGTTTTTCGATATCGCTGGCGATGGCGCGCCGCACGATGATGAATTGCGGCTTGTCGGAACGCGACAGATTTTTGTCGGCATTTTGCAGTGCGATCAACGCACCCTGGACGTTGCCGGCCAGTTGCAATTGCTGGCTGGCGGTCGACAGCACGTCTTCAACCTGGGCCAGGGTCCAGTCATCGCTGTTGCGGGACAGGTCTTTATACAGCTGCTCCAGCGCCAGTTGCTGGCTTTGCGACTCGACCTGCTTGCTTTCGAGCACGCTGACCTTGCCTTGCAAATCCTTGGTCTCGTCCTGCACCGACTTGACCAGCACCTTGGTTTCCGTATTGCTGCTGTCGCCGACTTGCAAACGGTGCGCTATTTCCTGGCGCAGCTTGTTGTTCTCGCTACGCATCGTCCACCATTGCCCTGCCAGCAGCACGGCAAGCAGCAGCAAGACGGCGTAAATCAGGCCGAGCGACCGTTTTGAGCTCTTATCTTGGTTGACCGCAAAAGGTTGCAGCACGGGCGGCGGCGATGGCACTGTCGTCGCATTGACGGCAGGACCAGCAGGCTGCTTCGATTCTGGAGTGGGTATCGATTCGTTCATAGCGGGAATTGTAACGCGTCGAGTAGCCGTTCGTCGCCTGAGCCGGTGAGAGTCACATCGCTAAATCCCAGTGCATATGCCGTTTCGGCAATGCGGGCATGCGGGACAAGGAGTTTCTGCTGTTGGATTTTTGCAACACCGGCGCTGCCTGCGACCGCTTGCACCAGGTCCATCAGATGCCTGAGCGCTTCCGAGCTGGTCAGTATCCAGTCGTTTTCGGTATTCAGCAATAGTTGCAGCCGGCTTTTCAAGGCCGCATCGAGGACCGGCGCCTGGCGCCGGTAGGCGGCCACGGCTTGCACCTTGATACCCGCCGCCAGCAAGCTGTCGGCAAAGAACTCACGGCCGCTTTCGCCGCGCACCAGCAACACTTGCAAGCCGCGCAAGGTAGCCAGGTCTAGTGCCTGCAACAGCCCTTCAGAATCGGTCCTGGCGGGATCCGGCGGGCTGAAGATGGTGGCATTTTGCGCCGTCACGCCATGCCGCGCCAGAGCAGCCCTGCTGCCCTCGCCGACAATCCCGATCGGCAGCTGCGGTGGCCAGCTTGCTATATGGCGAAAAGCGGCGTCGATCGCATTCGGGCTGACAAACACCACCAATGCAAAAGTATCGAGCTGATCAAGGACTGCCTGCAAAGGCGCGCTATCGCTCAATGGCAGGATTTCCAGCAAGGGGAAAATTATCGGCTGACGGCCGCGCGCCGTGATCTGCTGCGCCAGGGCGCTGGCTTGCGCCGCCGGCCGGGTGATGATGATCGGGTGCAAGGATGGGCTAGGCTGCATGGCAGCCATCTACTTGCCGGCATCGGGGAAAATCACTGCGCCGTAACACTAGGCCTCCTTGCACAGCGCCAGAATCGCCGCCGCATCCTGCGCCTCCAGCGCTGCGGCAATCTGCTCTCCCAAAACCTCAGGCGCATCGGCGGCGCCGCTGGCGTCGGCAATTGCCACCCGCAGGCCGTCCGGCGTGGCGATCATCGCCCGCAAGCGCATCTGGTCGCCGCTGATGGTGGCAAACGCCGCCAGCGGAATCTGGCAGCTGCCGCCAAAAGCGCGCGACAAGGTGCGCTCCGCAGTCACCGCCAACTCTGTAGGCAGATGATTCAGGGGCGCGAGTATTTCTTGCAGATCGGCACGATCGGCGCGAATCTCGATTGCCATCGCGCCCTGCCCCGGCGCAGGCAAACTCTGTTCAGGCTCGATCTGGGCTTTGATGCGCGCGGCCAGGCCGAGCCGCTTGAGACCGGCAGCGGCCAGGATGATGGCGGCATATTCACCGCGATCGAGCTTGGCCAGGCGGGTATCGAGATTGCCACGCAGAGGCTTGATCTGCAGCAAGGGGAAGCGCGCTGCGATCAAAGCCTGACGGCGCAGGCTGCTGGTGCCGACGATGGCGCCCGCAGGCAGTTGCTCCAGGCTGGCGTAGTCGTTCGAGACGAAAGCGTCGCGCGGATCTTCGCGCTCCAGCACGGCTGCCAGCGTAAAACCGGGCGGCAGCTCCATCGGCATATCCTTCAACGAATGCACCGCCAGATCGGCGCGGCCTTCCGCCATCGCCACTTCCAGCTCCTTGACGAACAAACCCTTACCGCCGACCTTGGACAAGGTGCGATCAAGAATTTGATCGCCGCGGGTAGTCATACCGAGGATTTCTATATTACAGTCTGGATATAATGCAGATAACCGGGCGCGCACGTGTTCCGCTTGCCACATGGCCAGCCGGCTTTCACGCGATGCGATCACTAACTTGGAAGGGGAGGATATTTTCGACACAGGTACTTTCAAAATTTAGCTATGCGGCACTGTTACTGTAAATACAGAGCGACGCAGCCAAAACAGAGTTAATTGACCGCCAAGGCTCTTTATCAAAACGCGTCATTTTCGCGCTGGATTTTAGCATGCGCTCTCTGTTGTCTCCGTTGTACCCTCTATATCAAATTGTATATACAGTAAGCGTTTGACAAGTTACAAATCCCCTCGTTCCCACCCCAGAAAAGCTGATTGCACTCGTCCATTATGGCAAAACAATTGAATTCTGCTGTCCAGGTAAAAAAACCCGCTCCCAATAAAGATGCTCCACTCAAAGAAGATATCCGTCTGCTGGGCCGCTTGCTGGGCGATGTGCTGCGCGATCAAGAGGGCGATGCGGTATTTGAAGTAGTAGAAACCATACGTCAGACGGCGGTGCGCTTCCGCCGTGAATCGGATCCGCAAGCCGGCGCCGATCTCGACAAACTGCTCAAGAAACTCACGCGCGACCAGACCAATTCGGTGGTGCGCGCGTTTTCCTATTTTTCGCACCTGGCCAATATCGCCGAGGACCAGCACCACAATCGCCGCCGCCGCGCCCATCTGCTGGCCGGATCGGCAGCCCAGGCCGGCAGTGTTGCGCATGCTTTGAGCAAGCTGGATGACGCCGGTGTATCGGGCGCAACGGTGCGCAGCTTCTTGAAGGACGCCCTGATTTCGCCAGTCCTGACCGCCCATCCGACCGAAGTGCAACGCAAGAGCATTTTGGATGCGGAGCGTGAGATCGCCCGCCTGCTGGCCGAGCGCGACCGCCCGCTGACCGCCAAAGAATCGCGCGACAACACCGAACTGCTGCGCGGCCGCATTGCCACCCTGTGGCAAACCCGCATGCTGCGTTATACCAAGCTGACCGTTGCCGATGAAATCGAAAACGCCCTGTCTTACTATCGCATCACTTTCCTGCGCGAACTGCCGGCGCTGTACGACGACATCGAAGGCGAGATCGCTACCCAGTTCCCGACTCGCGCCCGCCAGACCAGCACCGAACTGGCGCCGTTCGTGCAGATGGGCAGCTGGATCGGTGGCGACCGCGACGGCAATCCCAACGTCAACGCCAGCACCATGCAGCGCGCCCTGACGCGGCAATCGACCACCATCTTCGATTTCTACCTGGAAGAAGTGCACGCCCTGGGCGCGGAATTATCGGTATCGACCCTGATGGTCAGCGTCAATCAGGAATTGCTGATGCTGGCGGAAAATTCGCCCGACACTTCGGACCATCGCGCCGACGAACCCTACCGGCGCGCCCTGATCGGGATTTACGCAAGGCTGGCCTCGACTGCGCGCGAACTCGGCGCCACCAACATCCTGCGGCAGGAAGTCGGCGCCGCGGCCCACTATGACAAGCCGCAGGAATTCACCCAGGAATTGCAAATCGTCGAAGATTCGCTACGCGCCCACCACGGCAGCGCCTTGATCAAACCACGGCTGGCAACGCTCAAGCGCGCCTCCGAGATTTTCGGTTTCCATCTGGCCTCGCTCGACATGCGTCAAAGTTCCGATGTCCATGAGCGGGTGTTGACCGAGCTGTTTGCCCAAGCCCAGGTGGAAAGCGCTTACGACAAACTGAGCGAAGAACAGAAGATCGAGCTGCTGCTGGCCGAACTGGCCAAACCGCGCCTGCTGTACTCACCATATATCGACTATTCCGACGAAACCAATTCCGAACTTTCGATCTTGCGCGCCGCCGGTGAAATGCGGCAGCGCTACGGCGCACGTTCGATCCGCAACTACATCATTTCGCACACCGAGACCGTGTCCGATCTGCTGGAAGTCTTGTTGCTGCAACAGGAAACCGGCTTACTGCGTCCCGAGTCGACTAGTTCGGCTGGCGGCAAGGGCAAAGCCGCAGCGGACGCCTTGGAAGTGATGGTGATTCCGCTGTTCGAAACCATTCCCGACCTGCGCCGCGCCGCAGCGATCATGGAGCAATTCATGGCCTTGCCGCCAGTGGCGCGGCTGATCGCCAAGCAAGGCAAGCTGCAGGAAGTGATGCTGGGTTACTCCGACTCCAACAAGGATGGCGGCTTCCTGACTTCCAACTGGGAACTGTACAAGGCCGAGATCCAGCTGGTGCGCGTATTCGATCAAGCCGGCGTCAAGCTGCGCCTGTTCCATGGCCGCGGCGGCACCGTCGGCCGTGGCGGCGGCCCGAGCTACCAGGCGATCCTGGCGCAACCGCCGGGCACGGTCAACGGCCAGATCCGTTTGACCGAGCAAGGCGAGATCATCGCCTCCAAGTTTTCCAATCCGGAAATCGGCCGCCGCAACCTGGAGCTGCTGGTGGCAGCGACGCTGGAAGCCAGCCTGATGCCGAATAACGCCGATAGCAAACAGACCAAAAAGCTGGGCGAATTCGAACAGTTGATGGATGGTTTATCGGAACGGGCTTACCAGTCCTACCGCAACCTGGTTTATGAAACCCCCGGCTTCACCGACTATTTTTTTGCAGCGACGCCGATTGCCGAAATCGCCGAACTGAACATCGGCTCGCGCCCCGCCTCGCGCAAGGCAACCCGCCGCATCGAAGATTTACGGGCGATCCCCTGGGGCTTTTCCTGGGGCCAGTGCCGTCTGCTGCTGCCGGGTTGGTATGGCTTCGGCAGCGCCATCGAGAGCTGGCTGGACGAAGGTCAGGACAGCAAACTCAGAACCCAGAAACTGGCGACGCTGCGCGCCATGTACAAGGAATGGCCGTTCTTCGCCACCCTGTTGTCGAACATGGACATGGTGCTGTCGAAGACCGACCTGGCGGTGGCCTCACGCTATGCCGGACTAGTCACCGACCGCAAGCTGCGCAACAGCATTTTCAAGCGCATCGTCGATGAACATGAGCGCACCAGCAGCATCCTGTCTGCCATCACCGGCGCCAAGGACCGCTTGTCGGGCAATCCCTTGCTGGCGCGTTCGATCAAAAACCGCTTCGCCTATCTCGATCCGCTGAATCACTTGCAGGTCGAACTGATCAAGCGCCACCGCAGCGTGACCGCGGCCGGCCGGACCACGGAGGAAAGGGTGAAACGCGGCATCCATTTGAGTATCAATGGCATCGCCGCCGGTTTGCGCAATACCGGCTAGCCGCAACTAGGCAACTAGCCCGGTGCGCCGGGCTGCTCAACGCCGAGGTCGGTTGTTTTGGCTGGCTCGGCGTCGAGCGCCGCGCGCAAGCGCGGCAGGCTTTCCGGATAATCACGAGCGATGAAACCGATCATGGCTTCGCGGATGGCGCAGCGCAGGTCGAACGCGGTGCCGGAATCCTTCGCGCTGACCAGCAGCCGCACTTGCATGGCGCGCTCGTTGGCGTCGGTCACGTGCAGCACGCAAACCCGGCCATCCCACAAAGAGGATTGCTGGCACACGCGCTCGAATTCAGCGCGCACGGCCGGCACCGGGACGGCGAAATCCAGCCATAGGAAAACCGTGCCCAGGATGTTCGCGGATTTATGCGTCCAGTTTTCGAAGGGGTTTTCGATAAACCATTGCAATGGCACGATCAGCCGCCTTTCATCCCATATCCGCACCACCACGAAGCTGCCGGTAATTTCTTCGACTCGCCCCCATTCGCCGTGAACGATCAAGACATCGTCGATGCGGATCGGTTGCGAAAATGCGATCTGCATGCCGGCGATGAAGTTGCTTAGCACCGGCCGCGCCGCAATCCCGGCGACCAGGCCCGCCACCCCGGCCGAGGCTAGCAAGCTGGCGCCGAACTGGCGGGCGCCGGGTAACGTCAATAAGGCGAAGCCCAGGCCGAGAAGTGTCGCGATGAAGTAGGCGCTGCGCGTCAACACCCTGGTCTGGGTCACGATGCGGCGCGCTTTCAGGTTATCGGCGGCGGTGACGGGGTTGAGCTGGACAACGGTGACGCTTAAGGCGCGAATGCAGCGCATTGCCAGCCATGTCAAGGCGATGATCAGCGCCACCGAGGTCAGGCGGGACAACGGCAACAGCCAGCGAGTATCGTCCGGCGCCCCGGTCAGCACCAGGCGCACCGCGAACAGAATCAGGCACACCTGGCTGGCGTGATAAGCGATAAAACTGAGGTTGGCGAGGTAAGGCCGATTGCCGATCAGCCGGCGCAGCAGCCTGACACCCACATGGTGCAGCACGCCGGCCAGCAACGCCGCCAGAAGGGCAACGCCAAGTACATAGAGGTCAAACTCCAGATATTGCAACTCAGGGAAAATGCGCAAATTCATCCAAGGACTCCTGTAATTTAATCGAATCCGCGAATCCGGCCTGCTCCCCCGCTGCAAGCTGTCAAAGCTTGGGCACTATAGTTTCTTCTGCCACAACAGGGCTTTTCCCATTTTCGGATCCAGTACGAAACCGGTAAAGCCGGTTGAATTGTACAACCCCTGAACTGCCTGTCACGGCTCGCGGCTCCAACGGCAGGCATGCGGTTGCGGTCATTGGCTTTCTAGATTTTTGAATGGCCGATTTCTAAACCTTGGGAGGCAAGATCCGCCCCCTTGCCGTCTGTCGAGCATCGAAAAAACCGGACGTTCAACGTTTGACATGAGCAGCTGACCGATACCAGCGTTCCTGCGTGTGATAACGAACAGACGTCGGCCAACTCACGTTTTAAGCTTTATTTCAGCGAGACTATTTTGACATCAGAATTATTGCCTAGACTTCGACGTCGAGGCCGCCAGATATGTGCTACGCGCGTGTTTTTCTAGGAGAATGAGATGAACGAACAATCTGAGTTAAGTGATCTAGCAGGCGCTTTGTTACGAGGTTTGCAAGGGGCGCCGAAGAAGAATAAAGACTACGCCAGAGTTGCCGAGTATGCGGCCACTATTTTCGGAATGTCAGTCCACTCCATATCACCAAAGTTGTTCCATGAAAACGTTAACGACATCATGATTTTTTTTAGAGGTTTCGTTAAATATTGCGGTTTGGCAGTCGGGCTTTCTGACGATGAATGCATTGACGCATTTGAGGTTTTTTTTGTCGAAATCACAGGCTTGCCTCATCAAGACGGAGCAATGACTTTCAGTGTCTTGGACAGGATGGCAAGAACGCCAGAGGGCATTGCACTAATTAAAGCGGGACAACTGGCCGCCTACGATTGCCAAGAAGGGAATATTGCTAAAGCAACAGCAGCACTAGGCAAAGCGCTTGGCATTTAAATAGTGATTTGCTCTTAGGTGAAAACCAGTAAGGCGATTTATGAAAAAGTGCGCTGCTCCAGCCCCGGCCGGTCCAGCACCATGATGTGGCCACGCACGTAGCGGATCAATCCCGCGCTCTGCAAACTGCCGGCAGCCTCGGTCACGCCTTCACAGCGTACGCCGAGCATGTTGGCGATCAATTCTTGCGTCATCACCAGATCGTTGCCCTGCAGCCGATCCAGGCTCGTAAGCAATAGTTTTCCCTCATAGAATAGCAGGCCGAGCGAGGCGGCATGCGCCTCAAGCGCACAGTCCGGCGCAATTCATCGCTTGCGCGGTGAGCCGGAAACCGTGCCCCCCCAACTATAAAAATCTGCGCTGCGCCTATCTCAAAATGAGAAACAAGATAAGGACGATCACAATGGTACCTAGGCCTATATACATTTGGATTTCCTGCGATGATTGATATGGAGTCCATATCTGAACGCGGAAACAGAGTTGGGTCTGTACGCTAGGAGACATAGAAAAAAATCGAATCCGGGTCCGCAATTCTCAAAAATTTATTTTTCTAATGTGTACCGACGCACAGACGGTACTTATGCGTGCGCGCATGCTTGCCTTAGCGTGTGCCACAAACCCGGTGGGACGCTTCGATCCATGAGTCAGAAAATTACCAGGAGCTAGACATGAACAAAGATCAAGTCAAAGGCCGTGTTAAAGAGGCAGAAGGCAAAGTGAAAGAAGTTACCGGCAAGATCGTCGGCAACAAGAATCTGGAACAAAAGGGCAATATTGAAAAAACCATAGGCCAGGTCCAAGCAGACTATGGCGATCTAAAGCGCGATCTCAAAAAAGATAGTTAACCGCATTCTCGCGCAATCCCGACTATCTCTCCTCCATCAACGCTAAATTTCTTCCCTAGCAACGTGGATCCTTACCCGTTGTTTAGCCCTTGTCCACACAAGGGCATTTTTTTACGATTTCTTTTATCTAAAGTCGAATCCGCGAATCAGGCCTGCTCCCCCGCTGCAAGCTGTCAAAGCTTGGGCACTATAGCTTCTTCTGCCACAACAGGGCTTTCCCCATTTTCGGATCCAGTTCGTAACCGGCAAAGCCGCTTGATTTGTACAAGCCCTGAGCAAGCTGATTGCCCTCCAACACCTCCAGCGTAATCTTGCAGCATCCCAATCCGAGTGCTACCTGCTCCACCTGCCGGATCAGTTTCTTCGAAATTCCCTGGCCACGAAATTTTTCGGCAACCCCCAGATCATGGATATTCAGCAGCGGCTGGCAAGCAAAGGTGGAAAACCCTTCGATGCAAATCGCCACGCCGGCAGGCTCGTCGTCAACAAAAGCCAGCACCACATGCACATCGCTTCTCTTGCTGATGGTGGCGATCAGATTACTTTTAACGAAATCGGTAAGCTGTTGTCCGCCGCCCATGGGATCCGTGGCGTAGCCATTCAAGAGTTGGACAATCGCGCTTGCATGGCGCGCATTGGAGAAGTCGGCGTTCACTATCTGAGTCATGTCCTGGATCCTGGTCGCATATCGATTGATGTGATTGATGTATCTCTGACAGCGATTTTATATCAGCGCCTGGCAAGACCTGATGGGTGCCACAGACGGACCCAAAGGCGGAGCCAAAAACGGTGCCAAAAAAGAGCAACCACTCCCCTTTTTAGTGACAATTATCGGCAGCGCTTACCAATTTGGTGAACTGATACACCAATCTTGTATATCAGATTGGTGCATCAGCTAGCAATAACGGCCTGGCATACGACTTGCTGGTACGACAGCATGACCGCCACCGCCAAATCATCAACCCAGATCGCCGCACGGATTACCGAAGCGATGCTGGCGCGTAAACTGGCGCCGGGCACCCGGCTGGGCGAGCAGCAACTGGCAGAATTGTTTGGCGTCAGCCGAACCCAGATTCGCGAGGCCCTGACACGCCTGGTGACACGTGGCATCGTCACCGTCAGCGCCCGCCGCGGCTGGTATGTGATCGAACCGACGCCGGCAGACGCGCGCGACGCCTTCGAAGCGCGCCGGGTGCTTGAGCTGGGGCTGCTACGTCATGCGCGGCCGCTCAGCAAGGACGCGATCCGCACATTGCGCCAGCACGTCGAGCGCGAGCAAGCCGCGCTAGAGGGGGAAGATGTCGCCACCCGCAGTTTCCTGCTGGGCGATTTCCATGTCTGCCTGTGCGAATCGTTCGGCAACAGCTTGCTGGCCGATACCCTGCGCGACCTCACCACCCGCACCACGCTGACCGCCATGCAGTACCAGTCCTCGCATCACGCCAGGCAATCCTGCGCCGAACACGTCGGCATCGTCGCCGCGCTGGAAGATGGCGATCTGGCGCTGGCAGAACAATTGATGCACGATCATTTGTGCAATGTTGAAGCTGGCCTGGCACAATCGCTGCGCAGCGATCCCTTGTCGCCGCTAGGACAGGCACTGGCGCCGCTTACACAGAATACCGACTTTGCAACATCACCTCAGCTGAAGGAGTTTTAACATGAAATTTCCAAAGATCTTGCTGGCCGCGATGGTCACGATGGCCGCGACCGCCCTGTTCAGCAGCGCCGCAAGGGCCGATGCGCTTGATCAAATCGTCAAGAACGGCGTCCTGAAAGTCGCGGTGCCGCAGGATTTCCCGCCATTCGGTTCGGTCACCAGCGATCTCAAACCACAGGGCCTGGACATCGATGTCGCCACCTTGATTGCCAAGAAAATGGGCGTCAAGATCGAACTGGTGCCGGTCACCAGCGCCAATCGCGTGCCTTACCTGCAAACCAAAAAAGTCGACCTGATCATTTCCAGCCTGGGCAAGAATCCGGAACGGGAAAAAGTCATCGCCTTCAGCGATGCTTATGCACCTTTTTATAACGGTGTCTTCGGCAGCGCCGATCAAAAAGTCAGCAATGCGGCCGACCTGGCTGGCAAAACCGTGGGCGTGACCCGCGGTGCTGTGGAAGACCTGGAACTGTCCAAGATCGCTCCGGCCAGCGCCACCATCAAGCGCTACGAAGACAATAACGGCACTATCAGTGCTTTCCTGTCCGGCCAGGTGCAACTGGTGGCTACCGGCAACGTGGTGGCGGCGGCGATCATCGCCAAGAATCCGCCCAAGAAGCCGGAAACAAAGTTCCTGATCAAGAATTCGCCATGCTCGATCGGTCTCAACAAGGATGAACCGAAATTGCTCGACAAGGTCAATGCGATCCTGGCGCAAACCAAGAAAGACGGCGAATTGAATGCCTTGAGCGTGAAGTGGCTGGGACTGCCGTTGCCGGCCAATCTGTAAGCGCCGCTTGCAAGCTTAGGCCGAGACATGAGTTACCAATTCGATTTTCTGGCGCCGTTCGACTATCCCGCCGTGCTCATCAAAGGTGTGCTGGTGACGATCGAACTGATCGTCATCGGCGGTCTGCTGGGTATAGCGGTCGGCATCTTTGGCGCCTGGGCGCGGACCCAGGGCCCGCGCTGGCTGCGGCCCTTGGTCAGCGCCTACGTTGAGCTGATCCGCAACACACCGTTCCTGATCCAGCTGTTTTTCATTTTCTTCGGGCTGCCGGGGATAGGCTTGCAAATCAGCGAGATGGAGGCGGCGCTATTGGCTATGGTGATCAATCTCGGCGCGTATAGCTGCGAAATCATCCGCGCCGGCATCGCCGCCGTGGCGCGCGGCCAGATCGAAGCCGGATTGAGCCTGGCGATGAGCAGAATGCAGATATTCCGTCATATCATCCTGCCGCCTGCCCTGCAAAAAATCTGGCCGGCATTGTCGAGCCAGGTGGTCATCGTGATGCTGGGTTCCGCCGTATGTTCGCAAATTGCGGTGGAAGAACTGGCGTACGCCGCCAACTTCATCCAGGGCCGCAATTTCCGTTCATTTGAATCGTATCTGCTGTCGACTGCGATCTATCTGCTGCTGGCGATCGGCTTGCGGCAGTTGTTGCGCTTGATTGGCAACCGGCTGTTTGGCCGGCCCGTCGCCAGGGAGGCCGCATGATTTCGTTTTCGGTATGGGATATCGTCCGCAACCTGTTGCTGGCGCTGCGCTGGACCGTATTGCTGTCGCTGGCGTCGTTCGCCCTGGGCGGCATGCTGGGATTGATCGTCTTGTTCCTGCGCAGCTCTAAGCAAGCCTGGCTGCGGCGCCTGACCAAGATGTACATCGAGCTGTTTCAAGGCACGCCCTTGCTGATGCAATTGTTCCTGGCGTTTTTCGGCCTGGCTTTGTTTGGCCTGGAAGTGCCGGCCTGGCTCGCCGCCGGCCTGGCGCTGACTTGCTGGAGCAGCGCCTATCTGGCCGAAATCTGGCGCGGCTGCGTTGACGCCATCCCGCGCGGCCAGTGGGAAGCATCGTCTTGCCTGGCGATGAGCTACATGCAGCAAATGCGCCACGTGATCCTGCCGCAAGCCTTGCGCATCGCGATTCCGCCCACCGTCGGCTTTAGCGTGCAAATCGTCAAAGGCACCGCAGTGACCTCCATCATCGGCTTCGTCGAACTGTCGAAAGCCGGCACCATGATCACCAACGCCACGTTTCAGCCGTTCACCGTATATGCACTGGTGGCGCTGATGTATTTTGCGTTGTGCTGGCCGCTGTCCAAATACAGTCAGTTTCTGGAAAGGAAATTCAATGCCGCTCATCGCCATTGATAACGTAAAGAAAAGCTTCGGCGATAACCAGGTGCTGAAAGGCATCCGACTCGATGTCGAACCCGGCGAAGTGATTGCCATCATCGGCAAAAGCGGCTCCGGCAAGAGCACCTTGCTGCGCTGTATCAACGGTTTGGAAAGCATAGACGAGGGCAATATCAGCGTCGCCGGCGCGCATCTGGGAAAATCCGAGCTGGAATTGCGGGCGCTGCGCCTCAAGGTCGGCATGATTTTCCAGCAATTCAATCTGTTTCCGCATCTGACTGTCGGCCGCAACGTGATGCTGTCGCCGATGATCGTCAAGGGAACCACAGAGAGCGAGGCGCGCAAATCGGCTCAGGAAAATCTGGCGCGGGTTGGTCTTGCTGAAAAATTCGATGCCTATCCCGATCAGTTGTCAGGCGGCCAGCAACAGCGGGTGGCGATTGCACGCGCGCTGACGATGCAGCCGCAAGCCCTGCTGTGCGATGAAATTACCTCGGCGCTTGACCCTGAACTGGTGAACGAAGTATTGGCGGTGGTGCGCGGGCTGGCGGAAGAAGGCATGACTTTGCTGATGGTGACGCATGAAATGCGTTTTGCCCGCGAAGTCTGCGATCGCGTGGTGTTCATGCATCAAGGCAAGGTGCATGAAATCGGGCCGCCGGAAGAGATTTTCGCTCATCCGAAAACCGTCGAACTGCAGCAGTTTCTGGGCGCGGCAAATTAAACTTCGACTAAGCAACGACTGAACGCCAACCAACAGTAAAATCGGCAAACGGGGGAGCTGCTTTGCAATTCTGTAAAATTGCGGATCAGCTCCTGTTAACCATGGAAGTACACATGAATTCAATCCGTACCACCCCGCCGCTCGCTGCCGATCTGATCTCCTTCATTGAAGGTTTGCCGAAGGCGGAATTGCACCTGCATATCGAAGGCACGCTGGAACCTGAATTGCTGTTTGCACTGGCACAACGCAACAACATCCAACTGCAGTACGCCTCAGTGGAAGAACTGCGCGCCGCTTACGCCTTCACCGATCTGCAATCGTTTCTGGATTTGTACTACGCCGGTGCCGCTGTATTGCAGACCGAACAGGATTTTTATGAAATGACGATGGCGTACATTGTCCGCTCGCGCGCCGACAACGTGCGCCACGCTGAAATTTTCTTCGATCCGCAAACCCATACCGAACGCGGCATCGCCATCGACGTGGTGTTTTCAGGGATTGCCCGCGCCTTGCGTGAAGCGCGTGACAAACACGGCTTCAGCAGCGCCATGATCATGTCGTTTCTGCGCCATTTATCGGAAGAAGAGGCCTTCGCCACCCTGGAGGAAGCGCTGCCTTTGCGTGCCCAATATCGCGACCTGTGGATAGGCATAGGCCTGGATTCGGCCGAACGCGGCAACCCGCCGGAAAAATTTGCTCGGGTTTTCGCGCGCTGCCGCGAACTTGGGTTTCATCTGGTTGCTCACGCCGGCGAAGAGGGTCCGCCGCAATACGTCAAGGATGCACTCGATGTACTGCATGTAGAGCGCATCGACCACGGCGTGCGCAGCGAGGAAGATCCGGTCCTGATGAAACGGCTGGCGCAGCAACGGATTCCGCTGACGGTATGCCCGTTGTCCAACCTCAAGCTATGCGTGGTCGACGATATGCGTAAGCACAATCTGGCGCGCATGCTGCACGCGGGGCTGGCGGTCACCGTCAATTCTGACGATCCGGCCTATTTCGGCGGCTATATGAACGCCAATTTCCTGGCGGTGGCAACCGCCCTGCGCTTGAGCCGCACTGAATTGGTGATGCTGGCGCGGAATGCATTTGAAGCGACATTTTTACCGGCAGCGGCGAAGCAGCAATTGCTGCTGGAGCTGGACGGTTATTGCATGGCGCATTAATTTCGTTAACCGCATTTCCGACACCGCACACAACCGCCGCGCCAACCAGGCCCGGCGGTTTTTTTACGCCTGGCCGAGAGCGGCAAAAAAAACCCGCAGACCTTGCGGTTGCGGGCTGAATCCAAACCTAGGAGGTATTGGAGGAGACAGGCGTGACTATAACTATGCGGCCCGCATTTGTATGCTTTAGAGTTCGCATACCTGATATTCGACAGGCATATAACAAATCTGCGGCCCCTCTCGGCGCAGTATTGTCCTTGCCAGCCGGACAGTTTGCGTGCACCATGGGGAGAGCAGCCAGATAGCCTGCCTTACCGATCCCGTCTGACTCTGCGCAACCGTATTATCGTGGAGACCATGATGGACAACGTACTTGCTGCACCTCGCCTGACCAACGCCGGCATCCTGTTTACGGTAATGGTCGAATTTCAACAGTATCAGTGCCTGGTGCCAGCAACCACACTCTCAGATCTGTCGCATTCGAAAGACCCAAAACTCGACTTGCTCGGCACTTACCGCGCTTTCCAGACAAAAATCGAAGGCGTCGCGCGACGCTTGATCGGCGCCGGCATTGTCGGCAAGCCGCTGGTTATCGGCACTGGTTATTTCCTATAGTTTCAAGGCTAGCCTGATCGTTTCAATCCATCGCATGCGGCCTGCGCATGCGATGGATTTTCACGAGTCGGCAAACGCGCGTTTCTTTAGCAAGGATGCGCGCAGCTTGTCGTACACCAGGTTGAAAACGAAGGTGTAAGGCAGGAAGAAAAGCAGCAAGCCGATGTCGAGAATCAGTGCATCGAGCAAACTCATCTCCAGCCACCACGCAACCAGCGGCACCACGATTGCTACCAGCCCGGCTTCAAATGCGGTTGCGTGCACTACCCGCATGGCCGTGGTGCGGGCCAGCCGCCAATGCCGTTCGATACGGTCAAACAGGCTATTAAAAATCATATTCCAGGTCATCGCCACCAACGAAATCATCAGCGTCAGCAAACCCGCGTGCGCCATCGGCACTTTCATCACCCACGCCAAAATCGGCGCCGTCAAAGCTACTGCCAGCACTTCAAATATCAGTGCGTGAGTAGCGCGCTCAGTCCAGGTCTTATTCGTATTCATATTGCCTCCGTTGCTTCAAAAATCTGATGAGGCTATTTTCTTCGATTTACCTGATACTATAAAACTGATAACCATCGGAAAAACCGATATGTTGGCATCGCCTGATAGGAGTCACTACGCCATGCGCCAATCCCTGGAAACACTGTTCATGTTTGTCGAGGCGGCCACGCTGGGATCGTTTTCCGCGGCGGCGCGCAAGCTGGGCAAGCAACAATCCACGGTCAGCGAGGCAATCGCCAACCTGGAAATCGACCTGGGACTGATGCTGTTCGACCGCAGCACTCGCCGCCCGACACTGACCGAGCAAGGGCGGGCGATGCTGGTCCATGCGCAGCAAGTGATGGAAGCCACCGACCGCTTGCAACGATCCGCGCATCGGCTGGCTGACGGGCTAGAGCCGCAACTGACCTTGGTGCTGTCCGATACTTACCAGTCGGACCGCTTCGAACATATCCTCACCAGTTTCGAGCAACGTTACCCGGAACTGGAGCTGGAATGCATGATTGCAGAGCGTAACGATGTGGTCTCTTTGGTGCAGGAAGGGCGCGCCAATCTTGGGCTGGTGGCGGCGCAGCCGGATTACCCGCCGGATATCGGCTTTGAATCCGTGCCCGATCGTTCCGCCATCGGCTTGTATGTCGGCAAGCAGCACCCGCTGGCCAAGGCTAAGCACATCTCTAGCGAGATGTTGCATGGCGCACGCGAGTTGCGCCTGAGCACCTATGCCGACGAAGCGGGCGATGCTGTGCAGCGGCGGCGCGGCAAAGTCTGGACTGCATCGAGTTACCTGCTACTGCTGGAAATGACGGAACTGGGTTTTGGCTGGGCCGAGTTGCCATACTGGCTGGCCAAGCGTTTTGCCGCCAACAGCTTGCTCGAGCTGCAGGTGCTCGGCTGGCCGAAAAGCATTCAGGTCGATGCGGTCTGGTCGCGGCAACGCGGATTGGGACCGGCCGGCAGCTGGCTGCTGGATACCCTGATGGCGCGATAAATAGGTGTCTTGCAGCGAATCAGTAGACGAACGGCATCTGGCGCGAATTTTGCTGCTATCTGATACCACTCCAACAAACGGCCGAAAAATGTTAATCATTCTTGCCTCCATCACTTTTGCCGCTCTTCTTGCTCTTTTCCTGCTGCGCAAAGAGTTCAAGACACGCGGTTTTCTGTCAACGTACAACCGCAACGCCCGCTCCGACGCCAGGTTGCGAAGCCGGACGATCAAGCCGCACCAATAAACCGTTGCCGGCACTGCGGACGCGCGCCATATTTCCTGACAAAAAATCGCAGCCAGGCGCGGCCATATGGCAGCTGGCTGGGTTCTTCCTTTCCGACAGGCAAAAAAAAGCCCGCTGGGCCTTGCGGCGCGGGCTGAATCCAAACCATAGGGGGTTGGAGGAGACGGAATAACTATAAGATGAAATATGGCGCATTGCAACATAGTAAAAATACGGTATCAAATGCAAAAAAACCTGCGACCGTAAGGTAAGCAGGTTTTATATTTTTCAATACAGGAGAAGATTCCCGAAACCCAGTCCTATCTGGAAAGTGGCTCCGACGTGTAACGAATCTACTCTTGTATTGGCCCGAATCACGTTGAAAAAGCGCTTTGAAATGACGTTATACGCGACAGGCAATTTTTGAATTATACACAGATTTTTCTAATAAGGCAAGCTAGCGGGCCAATGCTGCCTATATACCCATTTATACCGCAACCCGCCAGGCAAAAAAAAAAGCCCGCTAGACCTTTCGGTGCGGGCTTGAATCCAAACCTTAGGAGGTGTTGGAGGAGACAGGTGTAACTATATAGACGCGATCAGGCGGCCGCCAATTTATTTAACGCATATCAGTTATTCATACAGATGATAGCGTTACCATCCAGTCGCAACATAAGGCAGACGACGGCCCTCTTCAGCGCTTCGGCGCGCCAGTTCCAGGATTTCCGAGACGCTGACGGCAGCATCCGCGCTGACCGGGAATGGCAAACCATCCTGGATCGACGCTGCCAGTGCACGATAAAACTCCACGTAAGCACCATCCAAGGTCGCCAATTCACCACGCAGATCAAGCTCGCCCTCGACTTCCCTGATCGAGCCAGGCGGGTTCTTGGCCCAGCCCGCCTGCCCCGGACGCAAACCGGCCTTGAGTTGATCTTCCTGGCTGTCGAGTCCGGCTTTCAGATAACTGCCGCGCCGGCCGTGGATCATAAAACGCGGCGCCTCCAGCGCGCTCAGGGCGCTGGCATGCAACACCACCTGCTTGTCCGGGTAAGCCAGTTGCAGATGGACATAATCCTCCGCCTGGGCATGCTCGCGATAAGCGCCGATGGTCGCATTGACACTTTGCGGGGCGCCAAACAATGTCAGCGCCTGATCGATCAAATGCGGCCCCAGGTCGTACAGCAGGCCGCCGCCGGTCAAGGCATTCTCGCGCCAGCGCTGCCGCACCTCGGGCCGGAAACGATCGAAATGCGACTCGAAATGCGTGACCTGACCAAGCCGGCCGCTGGCGATCAACGCCTGCACGGTGCGGAAATCGCCATCCCAGCGACGGTTATGAAACGGCGCCAGCAACAGCTTGCTGTCGGCGGCCGTGCGCGCCAGGATGCGGGCCTCGGCAGCGCTCAGCGTGATCGGCTTATCGACCACCACGTGCTTGCCGGCCGCCAGTGCACTAAGAGCAAACTTAAAATGGGTGTCGTTGGGCGTCGCGATCACAACGCATTCAATCGAGGCGTCAGCCAGCAAGGCATCGAGATCGGCGACGATGCGCGCCTCCGGCCATGCTTTCGCAGCAGCCTCGGCTTGACTGCTGGCAATCGCGCTGACCACGGTACGGCCCGAGTGTCCGATCAGTGGTGCATGAAAAGTCGCACCAGCGTAGCCGTAGCCTAAAAGACCTATTTTCAACATGGACATGGGTTTTCCTGTGGATTACTTGATCGATTCAGCCACGGAGGACCAAATAAGTCATCTCTGAAAGTTACCCACAGAAATTGTGGACAGTCCTGTGGATAACCATCAAGAATTTTAATCAAGTCTTTGATTTATATGATTTTTTACTGAACGCACAAGCTTAATACTCCGGGCATAACTTGCGTTGCTGTTTTACAGCTTCAAAACGGCAGCGCAAGCGGTGACTCATGCGGTGCTTCAAGTGGCCGAAGAATCAATATCTGCCAGGGATTCGCGCCCTTTTTCAGTGATGTCGTAACCGTCGCCAGCAGGCCTGGCGCTGACATGTCCTTTTTTGCCGAGGAACATGGCAACGTCAGCAGCAAGCTTGGCGCCAGGATCGCTGGCTACGGCACGCAGGCCGTCTATGCAATTCCTGATAAACAAGGTCTGCTGCCCTTTGTCGGTCAACGACAGGCTGCCGTTTTTTTCATACGCAATGTACTTCAGCCCGGTTAGGCGCTTGGTATTCCTTGCCACACAAGCACTCACCCTGCCGTGTGTGCCCTTGCGGATCTGTTCCAGTGCGTCGTATTCATCTCTTGTCAAACCGTCGTTCATTACTGCTTCCTCTGTAGAATTTGCCATGCTGCGACCCTCATGGTACGCGCCGCAACGGATAGCAGCAATGGATAGCAGCCAAGCGGGCGGGCGCGATGCCGGATCAACGCATTGATTGCTACAATCGTTAAATAAAATCTGGTATCGTTACCGCAGGTATTCCAACCTCGCGCACAAGGAGACATTTATGGATTTAGCAGAAAAATTTGACGCCAAAGGCAAAGAAACAGGGAACGCCTACCATGTCGAGTGCTATAAAGACTCGATTGAAAGAGCGACCGCAAACGGCACCGTCGCTTCCCTGCCCGGCCGGGAAATCTACAAGCTGGCGGATGGACGAGCACTGACTCCGTATGCGGAAGGAAAATTTGTAATTGACCAGACTGGCGAAAAAATCGTGCGGGTTTAAGTTGCTTTAGACGTGCGCTTTGGTCAACATTATGAAAGCCTGCGAACCGTGAGGACGCAGGCTTTTTTTGGACCAGCAGGATTGAATTGGAATCCCCCTACGCTCGTCCACCTTCGCGCAGAGTTCTGATCAGCAGATCAGCCATGACATTTCCATCGAACTCGCGGAAACCTCGCTGATAAACCAGCGCGCCGACCGCTATCAGCCGATATAACTCTTCCTCAGTAAGCTTGTAAGACAATTTTGCGATTTCGTTGGCAAACATCTGTACGATATCGTCGTCGCTGGTGAGCGGTACCTGGCGACTTGCCCTACCCCACATCTCGATGATTTTCGCAGCCTTCATAAAACCCTCCTGAAGACCTTTTATTATAGATGCCGCCGCGCAAATATCCAGCCCTGCGCAAGGTGTAGATCAGCCTTCAGAGCAGGCATAAGGTCGCTACATTGTTCGAGAAACAACTATAGCGAATGCAATACAGACTTCCTTTGACACATGAAGGTGACAAGTTCGTCACCAGTCTCAGCATGAGACAGGATTGCTGTTCTTGCAATTCGCAAACCTCGGCATCCAGAAAATCGAAATAGCGGCCGACAAAGGGATAAAGCGCTTTGAACAGGCTCTCCTTGGCCGAGAAAACCAGGCTCAGCCAATGTTCGAGAGTCAGGCCGGCGCTGCTGCCTATAGCCAGTTCTGACGCCGTCATCAAATGCTCGACCAAAGGCTGCGCCGCTTCATTGCTAAGGATGCGCTCAATATCAATTCCCAAACCGCGCCATTCCCGAGCCACCGCCGCCACTGCAATCGCCAAACCATCGCCGTGGCTGATCGAGCCCAGGTAGCCGGCCGGCCAGAGCGGCGCCCGATGCTGGCCGATGGCGAGCGTTGCCTGGCTATCGCAGCCAAGTTTTTGCAGCGCCTCGCGAGCGCAAAACCTGCCTGCGGCAAACTCCACCTGACGTTTTAACACTGCGTTTGCCAAGCTCTCGGGCAAAACAATGCCATTGCCTGTCAGGCGCGCCAGTTGTCCGGCGTCGACCGTATAACGCAAGCTGGCCTGGCAAATGGATTCAGGCATTGCGGGCAAAACAGTCTTGCTCATAACATCGGCTGGAATGTGCATGTGGGTGCGTGTGGAATTAAGCGAATCCCCGGACAAGTCCGGGAACGACCTGCCGCGCGGCAGGCAGCAAGCATTATAGCGGCCGGCAAGCGCCGTTAACACGCTGTTAACAGTAAAACAAAAACCCGCACACCTTACGGGAGCGGGTTGATTTGGACACAGCAAAACTGGTGCCGGTGATCGAGGCTACCGGCCAACCTGTTGATGGCAAAACACTCTTCGAAAAGCGCCTGCCCGACTGGGTTGGACTTTATGAGTGAGCACTAAATCAACACCCCGTATCTTACCGACCCAACATGACAATGGTATGACTGCCGCATGACGACCGCCTGTTCCATCTATACAGGACAGCCGAAAAAAAAAGACCCGTGATACCTTGCGGTCACGGGTCGAATCCAAACTCGGGGAGAGTTGTAGAAGACGGAGTCATTGTAGCTCCCTCATGAAATCGACACAGCTGTCAGTATTGACAGGCATAAAGTGACACGAGAGTTGCAATTCACCCCACTCAGGGCAATGCTGCCGGCCGCATCACCAGGAAGCCGGCATTCAATACTCACGTCCACCTTACCCTGCACCCCATCTACCCGCCGCTCCCATATGGTCGAGTAATGACCTCAAGGAGATGGCCGTCGGGATCCTCAAAATACACCCCGCGGCCACCGTCGTTCCGGTTGATTTCTCCAGTCCGGTGCTTACCAGGGTCTGCCCAATACTGAAGCCCTCGATCATGGATGCGGGCGAAGGTTTGATCAAAGTCGTCTTCGCCTATCAAGAAGGCATAATGCTGGGAGGAAATCTTGCCATTGTTCTCATAGAAGTCGAGTGAAACCTTGTTGCTGAGTTGAACCACCAGCATCGGTCCGAATCGGGTGGCGGATTGCAGGCCCAGAACTTCCGTGAAGAATGTTGCTGATTTCTGCTTGTCGCGGCACCAGACGATAGTATGGTTTAGCTGCACGCTCACGTTGCGCCTCCTTTTAGCATCCTTCGAGATCAACCATCATCTCAAACCCACCACAAACCCACCATATATCATCCATCATCCGCTTTCCATCAAACAGCATGGATTCAGGCTATGTCGGCCGTCAGATCCTCGCCCCCCTCAGCGACGCCATGGTGGCAAGCCCCGCTCACATCGCCGCGCGCGGCTCGCCCAGCACGCTGCAGGACCTGGTGAGCCACGACTGTGTGATCTCCGCGCGTCCCAGCGGCCACGCCACATGGCGTTTTGCAGGCCCGAATGGCGAGAAAGAAGTGCAAGTCACCGGGCGCTTCAGCGGCAATACCGCGCGGGCACTGCGCAAGGCTACCGTGGCCGGACTCGGCATCGCTCTGCTGGCGCCCGCGATGGCCAAGCTCGACGTTCAGGCCGGCGTGCTCGTCCCGGTGCTGCCTCAATACCGGCGCACCGGTCACGGCATGAGCGTGCTGTATCCGAGCCGCCGCCACCTGCCGCTCGCGGTATCGGCGTTCATCGGGTTGGTGATCCAGAAGATGAATGCGGCAGACGCACCGGAGGTGCATCGATCGGTGCGGCGTCGATAGCAACGGCCGCTTTATGGAAATTGACAGCGCCAAGGGCGCAGACTTGGAACAAGCTAACGATACATTAACTATTTTAGCGTGTAGGATACGGTGACTGTTTCCCCATGACAAGAAGTGTCGAGATTTGTCGGCATGATCCGTTACTCATTTCCGAAACAATCCTTACCGTACTCTTATATGCAACGTTTTCCCTCTTTACTTGGCCTGCGCGCCTTTGAAGCCGCAGGTCGCCTTTCTAGCTTCAGCCAGGCGGCATGCGAATTGTCGGTCACTCCCAGTGCCATCAGTCATCAGATACGTAAACTGGAAGATGAGCTTGGCACTGCCTTATTTCGCCGCAGTACGCGAACGATTACGCTGACCGACGCCGGTGAAACTTACCTGCAGACGGTCAAACAGGCTTTCGCTCTGCTTACAGAGGGCAGCAGGCATATACGGCAATCGACAAGAACATCGTTGCGCATCAGTCTGCTTGCCTCATTCGCTTCCAACTGGCTGATGCCGCGCCTGGATAGTTTCACAGAGGCATATCCAGCTATCGATTTTCGACTCGACCCGAGTGTGGAATTGACCAATTTCTCTGCTAGCGACAACCAGCTTGCGATTCGGTACGGTCGAGGCGGCTGGCCGGAAGTCGAGGCAAGATGCCTTATGTTGGAACATCTAGCGCCGGTCTGCAGCCCTGCTTTTCTCAGGCAACACCCGCAGTTACGCGAGTTTTCAGATGTGGCCGCTGTCAATCTGTTGATGGCAAATGCAAAAATGGAATACGAGTGGCGGGCATGGTCACGCATGACCGGCGTCAACCTTGCTTCTGCGCGCATAACGCCGCTGCGTGATTACAACATCGTCCTGCAGGCCGCGCTCGCGGGGCAAGGCGTTGCGATGGGCAGAGGCGCGTTGATCGCCGAGCACCTGCAAAGCGGCCGCTTGATCGAACCACTGGGGCCGGCAATACCGATGAACGGCATCGGTTATTGGGTCTTGACGCCACACGGTACCTTATCTGAAGAAGTAACGATGTTCCGCAATTGGCTGATCACCGAGGCAGCGTCATTTAAGCATTTCCAGCAACGAGCAGACATGCGCGACAATGAACATTTGTGAATTGAATTCACAAATAACACACAAAGTATGCGTTTGTCGGCAAGGCTATTGCGCCGTTAACATGTTCTCTGTCTTTACAATCCACAAAATAAAAACGACATGAACAACAAAAACGCGCTTTACCATGTACATATTTACTACGAGCCCGAAATTCGCGCAGTCGCAGAAGCGCTACATTCTCGCCTGAGCAAATTAAAAGAATCCGGGAGCATTTCCTTGATTCATTTTGTCGGACAACTGCGAGACAGCAAAGTGGCGCCGCATCCAATTCCCCATTTTGTAATTCACATCACAAAAGAAAATTTTGAGACCGTTCTCCCCATCATCGAGTCATCGGGATTAACTGCACTTGTGCACCCGCTCACTGATGACGATCTGGCTGACCATACAAGTTTGGCTCAATGGATCGGGGAACCTGTCGAACTTGATCTCACGCCATTCCGTCCGCCACACATGAACTAAGGCGTCACGTTTTGGAAAAATAGATTATCGACCGAACTTTGACTGAGTTTGGTTAAATGCCTTATTGGAACGGAGGTACAAACCTATGCGGTAATGCCAAACAGCCTGGTGAACTGACGCTGTCCTTCGCGGGTGATGCTCAGCGCACGACTATCAAGATCCCGTTCAACCCATGCACGACGAAACATCAACGCAAGCAGTGCTGCTCCCAGTGCGCCACCGATATGAGGTCTACGCTCACTCCAGTCAAGGCACGAACAGGCAAAGCGACGACGCGCCTTGCGCACGGCACTGATATCCAGCCCAAATCGCTCCAGTGCGGCAGTCCCATCAGCGCTTAGTTCATAGGCAGTATGATCAGAAGAGATTTTCGTCAGCCAGCCTTGGCTTTCCATGTGGTCGTGTACCCCAACCGCAACCACGCCAGCCATGTGGTCGTAACACGTGCGCGCCTTGCGCAATCTGTCTGGCGTATTTGGTATAAAGCGTGCCTGAGGTACATTCGCAACGCGCATCAAAGCTTCCAGCGCAGTGGCAACCTCCGCGCTCGCCAATTGGTAATATCGATGTTTTCCTTGCGCCAGCACTTGAACCAGGTTTTGTACTTTCAGTTTTGTTAAATGGACACTTGCTGTTGAAGGGCTGACTCCTGCGACTACAGCCAATTCGGTACTGGTTCTGGCACGACCATCCATTAGGCAGCACAGCATCCTGGTCCTCGCTGGTTCTGCAATAGCCCCAGCAACCCCCGACAAATAAGCATCAACGAAATTAGCATCCATAGTTTGATGGTAAGCGAATTGTTCCTCGATATCAAGGAGCACACTTACTCCAACCTCACACAATATTTGATATCCAAAGCAAAGGGTATTTCATGATAAAAAATTCCATTTTTCTACTAGCTTTCTTTTATTCTCTGGAAAGTTCGCAGGCTCAAAACATAATTTCAAAGAATCAAAATATGACAACGATGAACACGGTTGAAATCTTAAGCACAGCAAGTCACATACAAGGTCTTGAAATTCGGCTGTTACACAAATCGTCCGAAAAATTCGACGCTGATCCAATACTCATACTTCATGGTTCAAGCTTTCCTTCCGCACTAGCCTCAGATTTTAAGATGGGCAATATTTCATGGATGGATCAACTAGCAGCCCATCGACATGATGTTTATGCGTTGGATTTTCTTGGGTACGGACATTCTGATCGATATCCAGAAATGCTGAATGGAAGCCACAAGGTTGTTGGAAGAGCCGCTAGTGCGGTAGAAGACGTTGATATGGCAGTCGAATTTATACTGAAAAAGACGGGACGGGGTCGCGTCGTACTGATTGCACATTCGTGGGGTGGCACTGTGGCCGCACTATATGCAGGAAAATTTAAAGACAAGATAAGCAAGTTGATTTTATTTTCCGCCATTACTAACAGAAATGAAAATTCGGAGCGCGATTTAGTTGAGGGACCGTATGATGAAATGACGCCAACTGAGAGAATTTCCGGGATGAACAGTCTGGCGCCAGCAAATTCGGAAAGACTATTGGCAGCAGATGTGTTTAACAAATGGGGATCTGAATGGCTAATTTCTGACGCTGCTTATAATGCTGATTCCAGGAAAACCGTTCGCTTCCCTTCTGGCCCCAGCCAGGACATTGACGATCTATTGCATAACTTGCCCTACTATGATCCAAGTCAAATTATCGCTCCTACACTACTAGTGCGTGGGGAATGGGATAAATACCCTTCTAACGATGATTTTAAGCAGTTGCTCAACGCATTAAAGAATGCATCATATAAAAAGTACGTCGTTATAGAGAACGGAACGCATGTTATGCATCTGGAAAAGGCCCGTTTCGCGTTATATGAAGCTGTTTTATCATTTATAGATTCAGACAACACAGGGGGCGCCCAACAAACCGAGGCCACCACCATTCCCCTTATGTAAGTTTCTCGTAAGTTTCAAGCAAGTCCCGCGTAAGGTTTCGCCTGCACACTCCAAACTAGCTGCACCATATATAAATAATCAAGGAGACCGGCATGGCTACATTGCAACCAACCGTAGGCGGGATCAAACCTGCGCGCGGCATCACTCCAGAGGAGCGCAAAGTTATTTTTGCCTCGTCCCTGGGCACCGTATTCGAATGGTATGACTTTTATCTGTACGGCTCGCTGGCGGCTATCATCGCCAAGCAGTTCTTTTCCGGCACCGATCCCAATACCGGTTTCATTTTTGCATTGCTGGCGTTTGCCGCCGGTTTCATCGTGCGCCCGTTTGGCGCGCTGGTGTTTGGCCGCCTGGGCGACATGATCGGCCGTAAATTCACCTTCCTGGTGACGATCCTGATCATGGGGGCGTCAACCTTTATCGTCGGCATCCTGCCGAATTACGCAAGTATCGGGATTGCCGCTCCTATCATCCTGATTTCCCTGCGCATCCTGCAAGGCCTGGCGCTGGGCGGCGAATATGGCGGCGCAGCTACCTATGTCGCCGAACACGCACCGGACGACAAACGCGGCGCCTTCACCTCATGGATTCAAACCACTGCAACGCTGGGCCTGTTCCTGTCGCTGCTGGTGATCCTGGGTGTGCGTAGCGCGGTCGGCGAAGAAGCTTTTGCTTCTTGGGGCTGGCGCATTCCTTTCCTGGTCTCGGTGATCCTGCTGGCGGTCTCGGTCTGGATTCGTTTGTCGATGAATGAATCGCCCGCCTTTGCCAAGATGAAGGCGGAAGGCAAGACCTCCAAAGCACCGTTGACCGAAGCTTTCGGCCAATGGAAAAACCTGAAGCTGGTGATTCTGGCGCTGATCGGCCTGACTGCCGGTCAAGCCGTAGTCTGGTATACCGGTCAGTTCTATGCCCTGTTCTTCCTGACCCAGTCGCTGAAAGTGGACTTGTCCACCGCCAACATCCTGATCGCGCTGTCCCTGTTGCTGGGCACGCCGTTCTTTGTGATCTTCGGCACACTGTCCGACAAGATCGGCCGCAAGCCTATCATCATGGCTGGCTGCCTGATTGCAGCGCTGACCTACTTCCCGATCTTTTCCGGCCTGACACACTACGCCAATCCGGCCCTGGAAGCTGCACTTAAAAGCGCTCCGGTGATCGTCACTGCCGATCCAGCCACCTGCCAGTTCCAGTTCAACCCAACCGGCACCAAGAAATTCACATCGTCTTGCGACATCGCCAAAGCCAAGCTGTCGGCGGCTTCGGTGAACTATGAGAACGTGGTCGGCGAGCCGGGTTCAGTTGCCACCATCAAGATCGGCGAAAAGATCCTGACTTCGTATGACGCTAAGGGCTTGTCGAAAGAAGATGCGGCCGCCAAGGACAAGGCATTCTCGACCGAGCTGGCCGGCGATATCAAAGGCGCAGGTTATCCAAGCAAGGCCGATCCGGATCAGATGAATAAACCGATGGTGCTGTTGCTGCTGTTCATCCTGGTGATTTACGTGACCATGGTTTACGGTCCGATAGCGGCGATGCTGGTGGAAATGTTCCCGACCCGCATCCGCTACACCTCGATGTCCATGCCCTACCATATCGGCAATGGCTGGTTCGGCGGTTTGCTGCCTACCACCGCCTTTGCCCTGGTGGCGTTCAAGGGTGATATCTACTACGGCCTGTGGTATCCGATCATCATCGCCGCGGCGACCTTCGTGATTGGCATGCTGTTTATCAAGGAAACCAAGGACTACGATATTTACCAAGCCGAGCGCTAATGAAAGATATGGCATATCCTTACGGCTATGCCTGAGCAGCGCAAACCAAGCCGCCGGATAATACTGGCGGCTTTTTTCATTTTGCCAACTGTCCTTGCGCCCCGATATTTGGTATTGTCAGGCGTTGGCAAACGGTTGGTAAACGATAACGCCGAGCTTTAGGGCCTGCTTTAAGAAATAAACATCCTCTTTGCGAATTTTCACTGCCATCATTTTCCTCACCTTTCAACGATTATTGCGACGCCTCATGCGTCGCCGCTCCTTTCCAATATGAAGACACCTATCAGACTCGGTACCCCGCTCTCCCCCTCCGCCACCAAAGTCATGTTGCTGGGCTCCGGCGAACTCGGCAAGGAAGTCATCATCTCGCTGCAACGGTTGGGCGTCGAAGTGATTGCCGTCGACCGTTATCCGAATGCCCCCGGCCATCAGCTCGCGCACCGTTCGCATGTGATCAACATGGCCGATGGCGCGGCGCTGGAAGCGCTGATTGCGCAGGAACAACCTGATCTGGTAGTGCCGGAAATCGAAGCGATTGCTACCGAAACCCTGGTCGCGCTGGAAGCCGCCGGCAAGATCACCGTGATCCCCACCGCGCGCGCCGCCTGGCTGACCATGAACCGCGAAGGCATCCGCCGCCTGGCCGGCGAGACGCTGGCGCTGGCGACCTCGCCCTACCGCTTCGCCAACAACCTGGAAGAATTGAAAGCCGCTTGCTCAGCCATCGGTTTTCCTTGCGTGATCAAGCCGGTCATGTCGTCGTCCGGCAAAGGCCAGTCGAAGCTCGACAGCGCCGATGAAATAGAAGCTGCCTGGGCCTATGCCGCAGCCGGCGGCCGGGTCGATTCCGGGCGAGTCATCGTTGAAGGTTTCATCGATTTCGATTATGAAATTACGCTGTTGACGGTCCGAGCGCTGCAAGCGGATGGCAGCATCGCCACCCATTTCTGCGAGCCGATCGGCCACATCCAGGTGCAAGGTGATTACGTCGAATCCTGGCAGCCGCATGCTATGCATCCGGAAGCATTGCACAAGGCGCGCGATATCGCCAAGAAAGTCACTGACAATCTGGGCGGCCTGGGTCTGTTCGGCGTCGAATTGTTCGTCAAGAACGAGATGGTCTGGTTCTCCGAAGTCAGCCCGCGCCCGCACGATACCGGCATGGTGACCATGGCCAGCCAGCAGCAAAGCGAATTCGAGCTGCACGCCAAGGCTATCCTCGGCTTGCCGGTCAATGTCGCCCTGCGCAGCCCGGCAGCGTCAGCCGTCATCTACGGCCAGCACGATGCCAAGGGGATTGCCTTTGAAGGCGTTGCGGACGCATTGCGCGTGCCAGGCGCGGATATTCGCCTGTTCGGCAAGCCGGAATCGTTCCAGCGGCGTCGCATGGGAGTGGCGCTGGCCACAGCCGATGATGTCGAGACCGCACGGATACGGGCTAAACAGGCCGCGGCCAAGGTCAAGCCGGTGATCGTCGAATAATTGGATTGCTGCATCGCTGTACCGCGGCACAGTAACAACGAGTAGTAGAGACATCGCCCCTTACCTCGGTGCGGGGCGATCCGGATTAAAACAATAACCACCAATTCATCATGAAATTCGATGTCGCCATTATCGGTAGCGGACTGGCCGGCCTGTCGGTCGCACTGCACCTTGCTGAGACTAACAAGGTCGCAGTCATCTCCAAACGCGCGCTGCTCGACGGCGCCAGCAACTGGGCCCAAGGCGGCATCGCTGCCGTGCTGGATTCCGGTGACAGCCATGAACAGCATATCAATGACACCCTGATCGCAGGCGCCGGTTTATGCGATGAAAGTGCGACCCGCTTCATCGTTGAAAACGGCCGCGCCGCGATTGAGTGGCTGATCGAACAAGGGGTGCCCTTTACTCCCGACGCCAGCGCCGAGCTGGGCTTTCATCTGACCCGCGAAGGCGGTCACAGCCAGCGCCGGATCATCCACGCCGCCGACGCCACCGGCCATGCAGTGCAGGTGACGCTGGAACAAAAAGTGCGCGCCCACCCCAACATCACACTACTGGAAGATCATTATGCGATCGACCTGATCACCTCGAAAAAGGTGGCGGCCGGCGAAACTGGCGATACTTCACTGCGCTGCCTCGGCCTCTACGCCAAGAACGTCAAGACCGGCAAGGTACTGACCCTGGCCGCCAACCACACGGTGCTGGCAACCGGCGGCGCCGGCAAGGTCTATCTGTACACCACCAATCCCGACAGCGCCACCGGCGACGGCATCGCCATGGCCTGGCGCGCCGGTTGCCGGGTCGCGAATATGGAATTCATCCAGTTTCATCCGACCTGCTTGTACCATCCTTACGCCAAGTCCTTCCTGATTACCGAAGCCATCCGCGGCGAAGGCGGCGTGCTCAAGTTGCCGGACACCGAAGGCGCCGACGCCGGTATGCGCTTCATGCCGGCGCATGACGAACGGGCCGAACTGGCGCCGCGCGACGTGGTGGCGCGGGCGATTGACTTCGAGATGAAAAAACGCGGCCTCGATCATGTCGATCTGGACATCACCCATAAGTCGCCGGAATTCCTGAAAGAGCATTTCCCGACCATCTACGCCCGCTGCCTGGAATTGGGCATCGACATCACCAAACAGGCGATCCCGGTGGTGCCGGCAGTCCACTTCACCTGCGGCGGCATCGTCACCGATCTGAACGGCCGCACCGACTTGCCCGGTTTGTACGCGGTCGGCGAAACCGCCTATACCGGCTTGCACGGCGCCAATCGCCTGGCCAGCAATTCGCTGCTGGAATGCGTGGTGATCGGCCGCGCTGCCGCCAAGTACATCGCCCAGCAAGACAAACCGAAAGCGATCCCGCTGCCGGCCTGGGATGAAAGCCGTGTGACCGACGCCGACGAAGAAGTCGTGATCTCCCACAACTGGGACGAGCTGCGCCGTTTCATGTGGAATTACGTCGGCATCGTGCGCACCAATAAACGCCTGGAACGCGCTCAGCACCGGATCCGTTTGCTGAAGGAGGAAATCGACGAATACTACGCCCACTTCCGCATCAGCCGCGATTTGCTGGAGCTGCGCAACCTGGTGCAGGTGGCGTCGCTGATCGTCGAAAGCGCACTGTCGCGCCATGAAAGCCGCGGTTTGCACTACAGCCAGGATTATCCAGAGACCTTGGCCAAAGCTTTACCCACCGTGCTGACGCCGCAGCGCCGATAGCCCGGCGAATTGCGCACCAAGAAACGGAGTGTCAGCTGCCGGCAACGGCGCGACACTTCCGTTTTCCAAGAAAATCAAAGAATGCCATGACTTCAAAACTTCCGCGCGCCCTTCCCCCTTCTTTGGTCGCCCTCACCTGGTCCAATCTTGCAGCGCAATCGGCCGAGCAACTCAGCCTGGCGGCTACGCCCATCATGGCGGTGCTGTTGCTGGGTGCAGGGCCGGGCGAGATCGGTACGCTGGCCGCGGTGCAGTCGCTGCCGTTCCTTCTTTTGTCGATTCCGTTCGGTCTGCTGGCCGACCGCACCTCGCGCAAGCGCCTGATGGTGAGCGCCGAGGCGCTGCGCATGCTGGCTTTGCTGGGTGTGCTGGCGGCGCTTCTGTCCAACCATCTGTCGATCGGATTGCTGGCGGTGCTCGGTTTCATCGGCGCCGTCGGCACTGTCGGTTTCAGCGTCGCCGCTCCTGCCATCGTGCCGGCGCTGGTAGGACGCGAGCTGCTGGCGAAAGCCAATGGCCGGCTGGAACTGGCGCGCAGCGCCGCCTTTGCCGCCGGCCCCGCTCTCGGCGGCGCGCTGACTTCATGGGCCGGCGCCCCGACTGCGTTCGTGCTGGCAGCCATCCTGTCCGGTTCGGCCGTAGCGTTGCTGTTGCAACTGCGTGAGCCGCAACGCGCGCCCGCAGCACCGCGTCATCCTCTTCTGGAACTGCGCGACGGCGCGCACATGGTCTGGCGCGACAACTTGCTGCGGCCGATTCTGTTGACCGCCGTGGCCTGGAACATCTCCTGGTTCGTGTTACAGGCGGCTTATGTGCCTTACGCGGTGCGAACGCTCGGACTTAGCGCCGGCGCGGTCGGTATGACACTTGCCGCGTATGGCGTCGGCATGATGACGGGCGCGCTGCTGACGCCGCGCGTGGTGGCGAAGCTGCCGTTTGGCAGGGCGATTCAGCTTGGCCCGGCGGTCTCGGTACTGGCGGCGCTTACCATGGTGGCAACATTGGTGGCGCCGAGCGGCGTGCTGGCGGGCTTGGCCTTCTTCCTGTTCGGCGTCGGCCCGATCATCTGGGTCATCACCTCGACCACGCTACGCCAGACTGTCACGCCCGGCGCTATGCTGGGACGCGTATCGGCGATTTTTCTCACCGTCAATACGGGAGCGCGGCCGATTGGCGCCGCACTTGGCGGCATGGTAGGCGCGCGCTGGGGCGAACCCGCTTGCCTGGTGCTGGCGCTGGCAGGGTTCGTGGTGCAAGCCTGGATCATATTCAGTTCCGAAGTGCGCGTGCTGGAGCGCCTGCCCGTGCCGCTGGTCTGATCTGATCTGATTAAGCGGCAGTGTCGCTTCCAGCGCATCTCAGCTATGCTTGGACCTCAAACCAAAAAAAGAGGAGAAACGATGAGTGCAGCGTCGCCGCAAATCACAGCCAGCATCCCGTCGCAAAACAGCGCAAGACGAGTGATCTTTGCCAGTTTCATCGGCACCGCGATTGAATTCTACGATTTCTATGTTTACGCAACTGCGGCAGCACTGGTAATCGGCCCGATATTTTTCCCCCACGATTCACCAACGGCGCAAGCACTATCGGCCTTTGTCACCTTCGGCATCGCGTTTATTGCGCGGCCGATCGGGGCCTTTCTATTTGGCCATTTCGGTGACCGGATCGGACGCAAATCGACGCTGGTGATTTCACTGCTGGTGATGGGCGTCGCCACCACGCTGATCGGATTTTTACCTGGTTACGCCAGCATTGGCGCCCTCGCGCCCTTCCTGCTATGCGTGCTGCGCTTCGCCCAGGGCATCGGCCTTGGCGGCGAATGGGGCGGCGCGGCATTGCTCGCAACCGAATACGCTCCGCCGGGAAAACGCGGCAGGTATGGCATGTTTCCACAACTCGGCCCCTCCGTCGGTTTTTTGATGGCGAACGGTCTGTTCCTGGCGTTGGCCTTAGGTCTTTCGGATGAACAGTTCAAGAGCTGGGGCTGGCGTGTGCCGTTTATTTTCAGTGCAGCGCTGGTGGTGCTGGGACTGTATGTGCGAATGAAGATTGCCGAAACACCGGTGTTTGCAGCGGCGCTGGAGAAGCGCGAGCGCGTCAAAGTGCCGGCTGTCACGCTGTTCAAGCATCATTGGCGGCCAGTGATGCTGGGCGCGGTAGCGATGATCGTCTGCTACACGCTGTTCTATATTGCGACCGTGTTTTCGCTGTCTTATGGCGTCAGCACTCTGCATATCCCGCGTCAGGAATTCCTCGCGCTGCTGTGCCTGGCGGTCGTGTTCATGGCCCTGGCGACACCGCTGTCTGCCGTTGCCAGCGACCGTTTCGGCCGCCGCCCGGTACTGATCGCCGGTACCCTGGCGGCTATCGCGGCAGGCTTTACCATGCAACCGCTGTTCGGCAGCGGCAACACGCTGGCGATTGCCTTGTTCCTGATCATCTTCCTGTTCTTGATGGGCGTCACATTTGCGCCTATGGGAGCGTTGCTGCCTGAGCTGTTTCCCACCAGCGTGCGTTATACCGGCGCCGGGGTGGCCTATAACATCGGCGGTATTCTCGGCGCATCGGTGGCGCCCTACATCGCCCAATTGCTGGCGCAGCGTGGCGGCCTGGCCTATGTCGGTGCCTACGTATCGGCGGCAGCGGCGCTGAGCCTGATCGCGGTGCTCTGCATGCGAGAGACACGTCACGCTGATCTGCAGCAGGTCTAGCAACACAAACACGACACATTATTCAAATAACATAACGGAGACAGAAGTTGAAACAAACATCCCTTTCCCTGAAAAAAAATCTGCTCAATCGCCTGGTTTTCGCAACGCTGGCATTAAGCGCGAGCTTGGCGCTGGCAGAACCGGTGGCGCCGGTATACGACCTCGCGCAAAAAGAAAAACCAGCGATGCTGGACACCATGCGCGACCTGGTGAATATCGAATCCGGCAGCCAAGACCTTGAAGGCCTGGCCAAAATCGCCAGCCTGATTCGCGATCGCCTGACACAGCTGGGCGGCAAGGCCGAACTGCTGGATGCGCCGGAAATTTATCGGATGGGCGACACGCCGGAAAAGATTGGGCAGATCGTCCATGCGGTTTTCAAGGGCAACGGCAAGCGCAAGATCATGCTGATCGCGCATATGGACACGGTATACCTGCGCGGCATGCTGAAGGACCAGCAATTCCGGGTTGACGGCGACAAGGCCTACGGCCTCGGCATTGCCGATGACAAACAGGGTATCGCCACCATCCTGCATACCATCGCCATCCTGCAAAAAATCGGCTTCAAGGATTACGACACTTTGACCGTCTTGATCAACGGCGATGAAGAAATCAGTTCGCCCGGCGGCCGCAGCCTGCATACCAAACTGGGCGCGGAACAGGATGCTGTGTTTTCCTACGAAGGCGGCGGCGCTCAGGGCCAGTTGCGGCTGTCCACCAGTGGCATCGCAGCCGCTTATCTGACGGTTGACGGCAAATCTTCGCATGCCGGGGCGGCGCCGGAAAAAGGCGTCAACGCCTTGTATGAATTGTCGCACCAGCTGCTGCAACTGGATTCCTTGTCGCAACCGGAACGCGGCTTGAAATTGAACTGGACCGTGGCCCAAGCCGGCAGCAACCGCAACGTGATTCCTGCCAGCGCCAGCGCACAAGCCGATGCCCGCGCCTTGAAGATGAGCGACTTCGAGCAGTTGCAGACGCAGTTGCAAGAGCGTATCAAGAAACAACTGATCCCCGACGCCAAGGTCCATCTGAAATTTGAAATGCGGCGGCCACCGCTGGAAACCAACGCCGCTTCCCGCACCATCGCTGGCTATGGCAAAAAAATCTATCAGGAACTCGATCTGCCGTTGACGGTAGTGGACGTCGCCAGCGGTGGCGGCACCGATGCGGCGTTCGCTGCATTGAAATCCAAGGGAGCCGTGATCGAAGGGATGGGCTTGACCGGCTATGGCGCGCATTCGAATGACGCGGAGTACGTGGTCTTGACATCGATTGTCCCGCGCCTGTATTTATCGGCGCGGCTGATCATGGATGTTGCCCAGGGCAAAGTGCAATAAGGCTGCAATAAGTCCCTATGTAAGTACTGGGAAGGCCGGTCCTATTGCTCGAAGTAAGCTTTCTTAGGGCGTATTTTCAAGCGATTGAATAGCAGTTGCAGGTGAGAGTATCCAAAGCCATGGGGGAATCCCATGGCTTTTTGCATTCCGCGCTTGGCAAGGTTTCAACTCCTTGCCGGCGGATCAACTCTTATTTGGAACTACCTGGACACTATGACTGCGTCTTCCACGTTACAGCATTCAGCCGCACAGCATTCAGCCGATACGTCGCACCGCAAGCCTGGTCGCATCATCGGCGCCGGCCCGTCCAGTAAGCAAATCGACAAAGTCCAACTGCTGCTTGCCCGCCAGCGCTTCGCCGAAGCGGAACAAGCTATCCGCTCGCTACTTGCACGCTTTCCGCGCGATGGATTTTGCTGGAAATTGCTGGGGGTGGCGCTATGGAGCCAGCAGCGCCCCGCGGATGCGCTGCAACCGATGCAGAAAGCGGTCGCGCTGCTGCCCACGGATGCCGAAGCGCACAAAAATCTCGGCGTGGCTCTGATAGAATTGTTTCGCTTCGACGACGCGGAAGTGAGCCTGCGTGAAGCCCTCAGGCTGGCGCCGGCATCCGCCGAAATCCGCATGATACTGGGCAGCGCTCTGCAGCAACTGGAACGGCTGGACGAAGTAGAAGCGCTTTACCGCAGCGCCTTGGAACGCAAGCAGGATTATGCCAGCCAACCTGATTTGCACGGCAACATCTATAACAACCTCGGCAATACCTTGCGCGCCAAGGGTTGCCTGACAGAGGCAGAAGCCAGCTATCGCCGCTCACTAGAGCTGCGACCGAACATTGCGGCGGTATATGTCAATCTAGGCAGCGCTCTGTTAGAACTGGGAAAATTTTCCGACGCACAGGGCTGCTTCCGCCAGGCACTGCAGATTACCCCCGACTATGCCGCCGCCTACAGCAACCTGCTGTTCTGCGCCAGCAATAACGCCGATATCGCCCCGGCCGCACTATTTGCCGAACACCTGCGCTTCGCCGAGCAGTTCGAAGCGCCGCTGCGAGAGCATTGGCCGCTGCACAGCAATCCGCGCGATCCCGAGCGCCGCCTGCAAGTCGGCCTGGTCTCCGGCGATCTGCGCAATCACGCGGTCGCCTCGTTCCTCGAACCGGTGCTGGAAAAGCTGGCCTCGAATACCTCATTGTCGCTGCACGCCTATTCCAATCACGCCATCCAGGACGCCGTCAGCCAGCGTCTGCGCGGCCATGTCGCACACTGGCATTCCATCGTCAGCCTGAGCGACGCCGCCCTGGCGGAAAAAATCACCGCCGATCGCATCGACATCCTGATCGACCTGTCCGGCCATACCGGCCACAACCGCCTGCTGACCTTCGCCCGCAAACCGGCGCCGGTGCAGCTCAGCTGGATCGGCTATCCGGGCAGCACCGGCTTGCGCGCAATGGATTACTTCCTGAGCGATCCCTGCCTGCTGCCGCCCGGACAATTCGACCATCAGTTCACCGAGAAACTGGCTTACCTGCCCGCCAACGCCCCCTTCCTGCCAGCCGCCGATGCGCCACTGGTCACGCCCTTGCCGGCACTCGGCAACGGCTACCTGACCTTCGGCAGCTTCAACCGCCCCAGCAAGCTCAACCCCGGCGTCATCGCGCTCTGGTCACAGCTGTTACGGGCTTTGCCTAGCGCACGCCTGCTGCTGGCCGGCATGCCGGCCGACGGCAATAACGCACAGTTGAGCGCCTGGTTTGCCGCTGAAGGCATCGCCGCCGAGCGCCTCGATTTCCATCCGCGCGCCGGCATGGCCGCTTATCTGGCCCTGCATCAGCAAGTCGATTTCTGTCTCGATACCTTTCCCTATGCTGGCGGCACCACCACCCTGCACGCGCTATGGATGGGCGTGCCGACCTTGACCCTGGCCGGCAATACCGTCGCCGGCCGTACCGGCGCGGCAATCCTGGCGCAGGTCGGGTTGCAGCAGTTTGTGGCACAGGACGCCGAGGAATTCGTCGGCAAGGGTTTGGCCTTGGCCAATGATCCGGCTTTGCTCGCCGATATCCGCGCAAGCTTGCGCCAGCGCTTCACCAACTCGCCCATCAGTCAGCCGGCGCGCATCGCCGACAGCCTCACAGCCGCCATGCGCACCATGTGGCGCCGCTGGTGCCATGGACAAGCTGCCGAGAGCTTTCATGCCGAGGCGTCGCATACCCCTAGCGCCGAACAAGAACTGCAGAACACGCTGGAGAGCGTCTTGCAACAAGCGATGCAGCAGCATCAAGCCGGCCATGCGCGTGAAGCTGAAATGATCTGCCGCGCCATACTGGAGTCGCAGCCGAGGCATGCGAAAACCAATCACATGCTGGGAACACTGGTGGCGCAAAGCGGTGACATCGCCAATGCGCTGGCGTATTTTCACACAGCGCTGGAAGCCGATCCGCTGCAAGGTCAATACTGGTTGAATTTTATCGATGCCTTGCTACTGGATGGGCAAGCAGATCAGGCAGAACAGGTTTTACTGCTGGGCCGGCAAAACGGCCTGGAAGGCGATGAGATCGAAAAATTGGCATTGCGTCTTGCCGCTGCGCGGGCTGCCGTGCACAGTGCCGCGCATGGTACCGCGCACGGTACCGTTAAGCTGGAAACCCCTGCGCAGCAGACAGCATTGGCGACAGCGCAACAATATATCGCTCAAGTCCAATCTTTGCTTGCACAGCAGCGCCAGGCCGAAGCGGAAAAAATCATTCATTGGCTGCCCACGCAATTTCCCCAGGACGGATCCTGCTGGAAACTGCTGGGCGTGACGCTATGGCAGCAAGGCCGCTTTGAGCAGGCATTGCCGCCGATGCTGAAAGCCGTCAAGCTGCTGCCCGGCGATGCCGAAGCGCATAGAAACCTCGGCATCACGCTGACCGCATTGGAACGCCATGACGAGGCCGAGGCCAGCTTGCGTTCGGCAATCGGCATTGCACCAGCCTATGCCGAGGCCCACAATAGCCTGGGCATCGTCCTGTATGAAACCGGCCGGCTGGATGAAGCGCAAGCCTGCTATCGGCGGGTACTGCAACTGCAGCCCGGTTTTGCCGATAGCTATAACAACCTGGCGAATATCCTGAAAGAGACCGGCTATCTCAGCGAGGCTGCCGAGATGTACAGTAGTTTCCTGGTATCTCATCCGGACCATGCCGGCGTCCATGATCATGTCGGCTGCATCCTGTTTGAGCTGGGTCGTTTTCCGGAAGCGGAGGCAAGCTTTCGCCGCGCCCTGCAAACTACCCCCGACTATGCCTGCGCGCACAGCAACCTGCTATTCTGCGCCAGCAATAACGCCGATATCGCGCCGGCCGCACTATTTGCCGAACACCTTCGCTTCGCCGAACAGTTCGAAGCGCCGTTGCGACCGCATTGGCCGCTGCACAGCAATCCGCGCGATCCCGAGCGCCGCCTGCAAGTCGGCCTGGTCTCCGGCGATCTGCGCAATCACGCGGTCGCCTCCTTCCTCGAACCGGTGCTGGAAAAGCTGGCCTCGAATACCTCATTGTCGCTGCACGCCTATTCCAATCACGCCATCCAGGACGCCGTCAGCCAGCGTCTGCGCGGCCATGTCGCACACTGGCATTCCATCGTCAGCCTGAGCGACGCCGCCCTGGCGGAAAAAATCACCGCCGATCGCATCGACATCCTGATCGACCTGTCCGGCCATACCGGCCACAACCGCCTGCTGACCTTCGCCCGCAAACCGGCGCCGGTGCAGCTCAGCTGGATCGGCTATCCGGGCAGCACCGGCTTGCGCGCAATGGATTACTTCCTGAGCGATCCCTGCCTGCTGCCGCCCGGACAATTCGACCATCAGTTCACCGAGAAACTGGCTTACCTGCCCGCCAACGCCCCCTTCCTGCCAGCCGCCGATGCGCCACTGGTCACGCCCTTGCCGGCACTCGGCAACGGCTACCTGACCTTCGGCAGCTTCAACCGCCCCAGCAAGCTCAACCCCGGCGTCATCGCGCTCTGGTCACAGCTGTTACGGGCTTTGCCTAGCGCACGCCTGCTGCTGGCCGGCATGCCGGCCGACGGCAATAACGCACAGTTGAGCGCCTGGTTTGCCGCTGAAGGCATCGCCGCCGAGCGCCTCGATTTCCATCCGCGCGCCGGCATGGCCGCTTATCTGGCCCTGCATCAGCAAGTCGATTTCTGTCTCGATACCTTTCCCTATGCTGGCGGCACCACCACCCTGCACGCGCTATGGATGGGCGTGCCGACCTTGACCCTGGCCGGCAATACCGTCGCCGGCCGTACCGGCGCGGCAATCCTGGCGCAGGTCGGGTTGCAGCAGTTTGTGGCACAGGACGCCGAGGAATTCGTCGGCAAGGGTTTGGCCTTGGCCAACGATCCGGCTTTGCTCGCCGATATCCGCGCAAGCTTGCGCGAGCGCTTCACCAACTCGCCCATCAGCCAGCCGGCGCGCATCGCCGACAGCCTCACAGCCGCCATGCGCACCATGTGGCGCCGCTGGTGCAACGATGAACCTGCCGCGACCATCCCGCCATCCCCGCAAGACCATCGCCGTTGTTTACCAAAGGCCAGCGCATGAACTGTCTGACAAAACCACCGCAGATTTATGTCACGCAGCCGCTGCTGCCGCCATTAGCCGAGTTCATGCCCTATCTGGAACAAATCTGGAGCAACAAGATCCTGACCAATTGCGGCCCGTTTCACAAGCAACTGGAGCAGGCCCTGTGCGACTACCTCGGTGTCAAGCATATTTCCTTGTTCGCCAACGGCACACTGGCGCTGATCACCGCCTTGCAGGCATTGCGCATCGGCGGCGAAGTCATCACCACTCCGTACTCCTTCGTGGCGACCGCGCATTCCCTGCTATGGAACGGTATCAAGCCGGTATTTGTCGACATCGATCCGGTAACGCTGAACCTGGATCCGGCAAAAATCGAGGCCGCAATTACCCCGCAAACCACCGCGATCATGCCGGTGCATTGCTATGGCAATCCGTGCGACGTCGAGCGCATCCAGAACATCGCCGACGTCTATGGCCTGAAAGTGGTCTACGATGCCGCCCATGCCTTTGGCGTGAAAACCAATGGCAACAGCACCCTCAATCACGGCGATCTGTCGGTACTGAGTTTCCATGCCACCAAGGTATTCAATACCTTTGAAGGCGGCGCTATCGTTTCCCAAGATGCAAAAACCAAGCAACGCGTGGATCACCTGAAAAATTTCGGCTTTGTCGACGAAGTGACCGTGGTGGCGCCAGGCATCAACGGCAAGATGAGCGAAATCAATGCCGCCTTCGGCATGCTGCAGCTCAAAGGCATCGATCAAGCCTTGCAACAGCGCCAGGCTATCGACCGGCGCTATCGGGCCGGCCTGGCCGGGGTGGAAGGTATTGGCTGCTTGCCGCTGGCAGAAAATTTACAGTCCAACCATGCGTATTTCCCGATCTTCGTCCAGAATCACTTTCCGCTCAGCCGCGATAATTTGTACAACAAGTTGAAGAATCACGACATTTACGCGCGCCGCTACTTCTATCCATTGATCACCGATTTTCCGATGTATCGCGGCCTGCCGTCTGCCGCGCATGAAAATCTGCCGGTCGCCAGGGAAGTGTCGGGCCAGGTAATCTGCCTGCCGATCTATCCGGCGCTGATGCCGGAGCAGGTCGATTTCATTGTTGAACTGATTGCCGGCGAGCGTGGCTGATGGGTAGTCTGAGTCTGGCACGTAGTCTGGCGCGCAGTCTGGTTATCATGCAGCCCTATTTTCTGCCCTATATCGGCTATTGGCAGCTGATGCGGGCGGCCGAGCGCTTCGTCATCTACGACGATGTCAACTACATCAAAAGCGGTTGGATCAATCGCAACCGGATCCTGATCAACCGCGCTCCCGCGTATTTCACACTGCCGCTGCAACAGGCGTCGTCGAACCGACGCATATGCGACATCGGCCTGCAGCCATCCGAGGTCTGGCGCGACAAGCTGGTCAAGACATTGGAACTGACTTATCGCCAGGCGCCCTGCTTCCCTGAGGTATTCCCGGTCCTTGCAGCGATCATCCGTCACCGCACAGACAGCCTGGGCGAATTCCTGGCGCACCAGCTCCAAACCCTGGCGGCCTTCATGGGGTTGGCGACCCAATTTATCCTGGCCAGCAAATGCCATCAGAAGGATAGCCTGGATGGCCAGGCGCGCGTCATCAACATTTGCCGGCGCGAGGGAGCGACCGTATACATCAATCCACAAGGCGGCCAGGGGCTGTATGACGCTTCAGCGTTTTACCAGCAAGGCATAGATCTGCGTTTCCTCGTCATGCAGCCGATCCCGTATCCACAGGCCTCCCGCGAGTTCTTGCCCTATCTGTCGATCGTCGATGCGCTGATGGCGGTCGGGCCGGTCGCCATCAAAACGCATCTTGACGCGTATCGGCTGATCCGGCCTGGGCTATTTAACGACATCGGTAATCTCCATCATGCGTAACATAAACTCAACCGCCTCAACCGGCGCAACCGCGATAGGCGGCTATCTCGAACTTGAATTGCCGCAAGCGGTCCACCGGCTGTATCCGGATGCCTTGAGATTCCAGTCGGCGCGCGCAGCATTTCATGCGCTGTTGCTGGTCGGGAAACCCAAACGTGTCTGGCTGCCAAAATACATTTGCAATGCGATGCCGGACGTGGTGCATGCGCTCGCCATCGAATGCAGTTTCTATGATCTCGATCCGCAGCTGGGCGTCGCGCCGTCAGTCGTCCTTGCCGACGGCGACTGGCTGCTGCATGTCAACTACTTCGGCATTTGCGGACGCCAGCAACAGGCGTTGTCGATACGGTTCAATCCCGCGCAATTGATATTCGATCATTCGCAAGCCTACTTTTCACCGCCCGGGCCCGGTCTGGCGACCATCTACTCGCCGCGAAAATTCTTTGGGATACCGGATGGCGGCCTGTTACTGACAACTTTACCGGTTGCCGAGCCTGAGCATCATGATGCGAATTCGCTGGCCCGTTGCGCGCATTTGCTGGCGCGGCTGTACTCGGTTCCCGAAGCCGGTTATGCCGCATTCCAACAGGCGGAACAAACGCTCGACGATAGCCGGCCGGCCGCCATGTCGCCCCTAACGCGCCGCCTGCTTGCCAGCATCGATGACGAAGTTGTAAGACTGCGCCGCAATGACAACTTTCAATTCCTGCACAGCCGCTTGCAGCATGTGAACCGCATGCAAATTGATCCGGCGGATGCAGACGGGCCATTGTGCTACCCACTCCTTTCTGCAATTCCCGACCTGCGCAAAGCCTTGCTTGCCGAACGTATTTTTGTTCCAACTTACTGGCCTGAAGCGGCAAGCGGAACGGCAGCCGACTCGCTGGAACGGGATATGGTCGAGAATTGCCTGCCGATTCCTTGCGATCAACGCTACGACCGGACGGCATTGAGCAGGGTCGCAGATACCCTGGCCCGCTTGCTGGGAGATCGATGATATGACGCCTTATTTCAGAGAGCTGAACCGGTCCGACCTGGCTGCCATCAACCGCTGGCGCAACAATGCCGAGATGGTGGCGCAATTAGGGACGGCCTTCCGATTCATCGGCATGGACAGCGACGAAAAATGGATGGAGCATTACCTTTCCTCCAGAAGCAACAACGTCAGGCTGGCGATTTGCGACGATGGCACCCGGCAACTGATCGGCGTGGTGTATTTGCTCAACATCGACTGGCTGCACCGCAATGCCGAATGCGCGATCTGGATTGGTGAAATCGAAGCGCAAGACCGGGGGCTTGGAAAACTGGCGATGCAGCGGCTGCTGAGTCATGCCTTTCACGATCTCAATCTGCACCGGATTTATCTCAGCGTTTTATCGAGCAACGTGCGCGCATTCAGCATGTATAAAAAAATCGGATTTAGCGAAGAAGGCAAGCTGCGCGACGCGCTATTCAAGAACGGCGGCTATGCTGACCTGATTCAAATGTCGATACTCTCGAACGAATACGGCGGACCGCAGTGAGCACGCTTATGAGTACACCTATGAGCACACCTATCAGCATTACGGATTTCCAGCAGCAAATCGCTGAAACGGGATTTGTCATATTCGGGCAAGCCGTTGCGCCCGGCATGATCGAGCGGCTGCGCGCCGAGATTCCACTGAAACAGGAAATCTGCCGGCACTGGCAACGCAAGAATGGCCTGGATAGCGGCATGGATGGCGCCGCTCATCATATCGCCGGCGGCGCGGACAGTCTGGATGATTTCTTGTCGGCCTTCTATCTGGATGAATACATACGCGCCTATTTCGATAGCGAATATATCCTCAATTCCTACGGCGCACTGAATAACCTGCCGCATTCGGCAAACGCCTACCAGCATGGACAGAATTTCCACCGGGACGTCAGGACCTATTCGAAGGATTTTCGGCTGATGCTCAACATGCTGGTCATGGTCGACGATTTCACGCTGGAAAACGGTGCGACAAAGCTGGTTCCAGGCAGCCATCAAGTCAAGGACAGGCCCGCCGAAGCTTACCTGGCTAGCAACTCGGCGCGCGCCATCGGCAAGGCCGGCAGCATTCTGCTGTTCGACTCCAATCTCTGGCATTCGGCGGCGCCGAACACAACATCCCAGCCGCGGATGGCGCTCACCCTGACCTTCACCCGGCCGTTCTTCAAGCAACAAATGGATTATCCGCGCATGTTGGGCGACGCCTACCCCAAGAATGACAAGCTGCGCCAGCTTTTAGGCTACAACGCTCGCGTGCCGAGCAACTACGACGAGTGGTATCAGCCACCGGAAAAACGCATGTACAAACCAGGCCAAGGCTAACGATGAAAAACAGCTCTATAGATTGCAGCAGAGATCACAATCAGGAATACCAGGATAACGACGCCAGGCAATATGCCTACGATTTCGACTATGTCGTGCGGCGCTACATGATGCGCACGCTGTCGCCCTTCTTTGCCAAAGGCAAGGCATTGGAATTAGGCTGCTTTGAAGGTGAAACCACCAAGCTGTACACCGAACATTTCGACGACCTGAGCGTGATTGAAGCCGCCGACAGTTTGATTGAAGTGGCCAAACGCAAAGTCGCGCCGACTGTCCGCTTCATTCATTCCACCATCGAAACCGCCGAACTGGAACCGATCTACGACGCCATTTTCCTGGTCCATACACTAGAGCACCTGGACCAGCCGGTCCAGGCGCTGGCGCGGATCCGCCAATGGCTGAGCCCGACCGGCCGGCTGTTTGTGGTGGTACCAAACGCTAACGCCGCCTCGCGCCAGATCGCCGTCAAAATGGGCTTGATCGACACCAATGCCGCAGTTACCGCCGGTGAACTGGCGCACGGCCATCGCTGCACCTACAGTCTGGATACGCTGGAACATGCGGTGCGGCAGGCAGGTTTGCAAATCCAAGCCAGAGGCGGCGTGTTCTTCAAGCCATTCGCCAATTTCCAGTTCGACCAGCTGCTGCAGCACAAGATCATCGATCAAGCTTATCTCGACGGTTGCTACGCGCTCGGCATGCAATACCCGGATCTGTCGGCCAGTATTTACATGGTATGCGGCCGCGATTGACAATGATGAATTCCGATAACCACGTCAAACCCATCCTGATTTTTCCAGCCGGCATGCCGCGTTCGCTGGAGTTTCTGCGCAAGGCGCTGGGCGAAGGCCGCAGCGTGATCGGCGCTTCGTCGCTGAGCTTGGACCCGTCGCAGGAAAAATATCCGGCATGGCTGAACTTGCCCGACATCACCGCGCCTGAGTTCGGTGAGAAGCTGGGACAGGCCATCACGCAATGCAATATCAGCGGCATTTACACCCCCAACCCGGTGGTCTGGGATTATCTGAATCGTACGCTGAAAGAGATTGCGCCTGGCGTCAGCCTGGTGAACGAATCGCCGGTCGACATGGAATTGAACGGCTATCGTTCAGCCATCCATCATGCCGGGAAATTGCTCGCAACGGCGTTGCCTCTGGCGTCAAATATCGCCGGAAAAAAACCGGTCGCACAGATCGAACTCGCCGCCTTGGTGCGGCATGCCGATGTCATTCCCGGCATGTGCGATCACGAGAAATTCCGCGTGCTATGCGAAATCGCAAGGCACAGCCCGCGCGGCGACATCGTCGAAATCGGCAGCTGGTGGGGCAAGTCCGCTTTCATTCTGGCGCGCCTGGCGCGACTGTACGATATCGGCAAGCTGCTATGCGTCGATCCCTGGTCCAACCAGCATCTGGTGCAGAACGACGAACAAGGCATGGTCGACACCGTCTCCGCGCAAGTCGACGCCGAAGAAGCCCTGGCCGTGTTCGAAATGAATCTGCTGCCGTACAGCGCCGATCATGTGAATTATCTGCGCCTGCCGTCGGTGGACGCCGCGCTCCAGTACAGGAGCCGGCGCCAGGCCAGCACCGCAACCTTCGGCACCACCGACTACAGCGGCAGTATCGCCATCTTGCATATCGACGGCAACCATAGCTACAGCGCCGCGCAGGCCGATATCGCCGCATGGAGCGGCTTAGTGGCGGCAGGCGGCTGGATTGTCGTCGACGATTATGTCTGGCCGTATGGCGATGGCCCGCAACGGGCCGGGGACGAATTCCTGGCGGAAAACCAGGAGAAAATCGACGTCGCCTTTGTCATGGGCAGCGCGCTGTTCATTCAGCTGTCTCCAGGCGGCGATTATTGATATGACGGCTGGCCGGGAACCAAGGCCGGGCCGTCATCGATTTACTCAATAATCCGCAACGAGTAATCCGTTGCCCGGACATCCTTGGTCAGGCTGCCGATCGAAATCCGGTCAACCCCGGTTTCAGCGATCGCCCGCACGGAAGCCATGTTGATGCCGCCGGAAGCTTCCAGCAGCGCCCGGCCGGCAGTCAGGCTGACGGCGTCGCGCATGGCGTCGAGGCTGAAGTTATCAAGCAGGATCGATTTTGCCCCTGCGCGCAATGCTTCATCCAGCTGCACCAGGCTTTCCACTTCGATCTGCACCGTGACGCCCGCGTCCAGCTTGTCTGCGGCCTGCATGGCTGCAGCAATGCCGCCGGCTGCAGCAATGTGATTTTCCTTGATCAGGATACCGTCGTACAAAGCCAGGCGCTGATTATGTCCGCCGCCCACGCGCACCGCGTATTTTTGCGCCAGCCGCAGGCCGGGCAGGGTTTTGCGGGTATCGAGAATATGCGCCTTGGTGTCGGCAATGGCGTTGACGTAAACACGCGTCGCGCTGGCAACGCCGGACAGCAATTGCAGGAAATTCAAGGCGGTGCGTTCTGCGGTCAACAGGGCCCTGGCGGGCGCATCGATGATACAAACCTGGCTGTCGGCGCTCATCAGATCGCCCTCGGCATAAGACCATTCGATACGAATCCGCGCATCCAGCTGCTGCATCACCGCTTCGAACCACGGCGCGCCGCACAGCACTGCCTGCTCACGCACGATCACGCGCGCCTTGACCATCTGCTGCTCGGGGACCAGCTTGCCGGTCAGATCGCCGCTGCCGACATCTTCGGCGATCGCGCTCCGGATATTGCCATCAAATGCCGTTTGCAACGCAGCGTCAAACGGCGCGAAACGGTTCTTTAGGTTACTAACTAAGTTGCCGGTGGAAGTACTCATGCGGGACCGATTCCTGAAAACAGTTTTTGTTCTTGCGCCAGATCGCTGGATGGGCGCACATTGGCTTTGCGTTGCGCCGCAAAGTCGAGCATGCGGTCGATACAGCCCACCGCCTTGCGGCCGATTTCAGCATCGACATGGATTTCATTGCTGCCGGATTCCAGCACGTCGGCCAGATTCTGCAAGCCATTCATCGCCATCCATGGGCAGTGCGCGCAGCTCTTGCAAGTGGCGCTGTTGCCGGCGGTCGGGGCGTCGATAAAACGTTTGCCCGGCGCCGCCATTCTCATCTTGTGCAAAATGCCGTTGTCGGTTGCAACGATGAATTCGTCGGCGTCCAGGGTCTGGGCGGCGGCGATCAGTTGCGTGGTGGAGCCAACCACGTCGGCTTGCGCCACCACAGCTTCCGGCGATTCCGGATGGACCAGGATCTTGGCGTGTGGATGCTGCTGGCGCAGCAATTCCAGCTCGACGCCCTTGAATTCGTCATGCACCAGGCAGGAACCCTGCCACAGCAACATGTCGGCGCCGGTCTTTTTCTGTATATAACCACCCAGATGCTTGTCCGGCGCCCACAGGATTTTTTTACCTTGCGCGTGCAGATGGGCGACGATGTCGAGGCCGATCGAGGAAGTCACCATCCAGTCGGCGCGGGCTTTGACGGCGGCGCTGGTGTTGGCGTACACCACCACGGTACGGTCCGGATGAGCATCGCAAAAGGCAGAGAACTGGTCCGCTGGGCATCCCAGATCGAGCGAACAGGTTGCATCCAGATCGGGCATCAGCACGCGTTTATGCGGGCTCAGGATTTTTGAGGTTTCGCCCATGAACTTGACGCCGGCAACCACCAGCGTCTTGGCCGGATGATCGCGGCCGAAGCGCGCCATTTCCAGCGAATCGGAGACGCAGCCGCCGGTTTCTTCTGCCAGGTCTTGTATATCGCCATCAACGTAATAATGCGCAACCAGCACTGCCTGCTGTTCTTTGAGCAAGCGTTTGATGCGCTCCTTGAGTGCGATTTTCTGGTCTGGCGTGGGGGTATCAGGGACGCGAGCCCAGGCATGGGCGGTGCAGCTGGATGCTGCGCTACTGCCTAGGTCCATTTGCGGCCGCTCGAATTCAACGGTTTTGATGGCGTGGGTTTGCATGGCTACGATGGATGAGAGGGTAATGAACTGCGGTTAGGTCACAATAATACGACAGAAGGCCGAATAACATATTTTGCCGCAGTTGGCACGCTTTAGCTGGAACGGAATTCTACCGCTATCCGTTACGCCGTGTCTTAACATTACCGTATTGCAAGCTGGAATGAACTCCCGTACTATGATTTAACAATTATCATACAAGACTGTCACCAAAAAATTGCCGGAGTGCATCTTCTGGCATTTTTTTGGATGCAATAAAGGAATACAGGGGCATCATGATCATTTTCGACAAGACCGAGCGCGGCCGTACAGAAATAGCAACACGCGGCCAAACCGTTGCGCCACGCTTGCGTACGCTGTTATTGCTGGTAGACGGCAAGACCGGCAACGATGAATTACTGAGGAAGGTAGCCGGCCTGGGTCTGGGCCAGGAGCATCTGGATGAGTTGCTGCAAGCCGGTCTGATCCAGGTCAGCGCCGATACCGGCAATAACGCAGGTCATACCGCCGCCGCTATCGAAACTGCGGTGGTGAAAGAGATCCCGCCACCTGCTCCGCCGCTGCCGATTGAACAGGTGTTGCCGCCGGGGCAAACCCAGTTTGAAGCGATTTACCATTTCTATAACAACACCATCAAGAGCATGATCGGCCTGCGCGGATACGGTTTGCAGCTGAAGGTCGAGCGCGCCAGCAGCGTCCAGGATTTCCGCGAACTGCGGCAGCAATATCTGGAAGCGGTGCTCAAGGCCAAGGGCGATGAAATCGCCCGCAGCCTGCGCGGCCGGCTGGATCAGTTGTTGTATCTGGGAGAGCGGCCGCCACCGTAAACTAGTGCAATCCGTACAGCGATAAAAAAAGCGTGGCAGATAAATTCTGCCACGCTTTTTTTACATCATGGCGCAGTGATTTCCGCGCCCGACGATTTGCATTTACTCGATGCCCTGGCTGCTCAGGTAATCCTCGTAAGAACCCTGGAAGTCCACCACTTCGTTTTCCTTGACTTCCAATACCCGGGTCGCCAGCGACGACACGAACTCGCGGTCGTGCGAGACGAAGATCAGGGTGCCGGCATACTTCTCCAGCGCGATGTTGAGCGACTCGATCGATTCCATATCCATATGGTTGGTTGGCTCATCCAGCAGCAGTACGTTATGGCGGCCCAGCATCAGCTTGCCATACATCATGCGGCCCTTTTCGCCACCGGACAATACCTTGACGGACTTCTTGACGTCGTCGCCGCTGAACAGCAAACGGCCCAGGCTGGAACGTACGGCCTGGTCGTCATCGCCTTCCTGCGTCCATTGGCCCATCCAGTCGGTGAGTGTTTTGTCGGTCGCAAAATCTTCGGTCGGATCTTGCGGCATGTAGCCGACATTGGCGTTCTCTGCCCATTTGACCAGACCGCTGTCGGCTTCCAGGCCAGCGATATCGCTGCCGCCTATGCTGCGCAACAGCGTGGTTTTACCGGCGCCGTTGGCGCCGATGATGGCGATTTTTTCGCCGGCTTCAACCATGATGCTGAAATTCTTGAAAATCGGCCGATCGTAAGTCTTGCTGATGCCCTGCACTTCGACTGCCAGCCGATGCAGTTTTTTCTCGCCGTCAAAACGCACGAAGGGATTGGCGCGGCTGGATGGCTTGACGTCCTCGACCTTGATTTTTTCGATTTGCTTGGCGCGCGAAGTAGCCTGGCGTGCCTTTGATTTGTTGGCCGAGAAGCGGCGCACGAAATCCTGCAATTCAGCGACTTTGTCCTTGGCCTTGGCATTCACCGACAACTGCTGCGCACGCGCTTGCGACGACGCCAGCATGTAGTCATCGTAATTGCCGGGGTAAACCTTCAGGGTGCCGTAGTCCATGTCGGCCATGTGAGTACACACCTGGTTCAGGAAATGGCGATCATGGGAAATGATGATCATGGTCGAGTTGCGCTGGTTCAGCACATCTTCCAGCCAACGAATGGTATTGATATCGAGGTTGTTGGTCGGTTCGTCGAGCAGCAGGATATCCGGATTCGAAAACAACGCCTGCGCCAGCAATACGCGCAGCTTCCAGCCTGGCGCGACATTGCTCATCGGGCCTTGATGCTGTTCGATCGAGACGCCTACCCCCAACAGCAACTCACCAGCACGCGCTTCGGCGGTATAGCCGTCGTATTCGGCAAACCTGGCTTCCAGGTCGGCCGCCTTCATGTAGTCGTCGTCGGTGGCTTCGGGATTGGCGTAGATCGCATCGCGCTCGGCCATCGCTGCCCACATTTCGGTGTGCCCCATCATCACGACGTCGAGCACGCGCATTTCTTCAAACGCAAACTGATCCTGACGCAATTTACCCAAGCGTTCGTTCTGATCGAGCATCACGTTGCCGGCCGACGACTCCAAGTCGCCACCCAGGATCTTCATGAACGTGGATTTGCCGCAGCCGTTGGCGCCGATCAAGCCATAGCGATTGCCATCGCCGAATTTGACAGAAATGTTTTCAAACAGCGGCTTGGGGCCGAACTGCATCGTGATATTTGCGGTGGACAACATCTTAGCTTTGGTCTTTTCTTAATTGAATCATGGGGTTAGATAGTGGCGGCATTATACAGTATCCGCATTTGTGCACTGCATGAAGCGATGTAAAACCGTCGTCTGCAGCCGCTATTTCCACGAATTCAGCTCAATCTTCCGTTTTCCGCCTGACCGCCGCCTGACTTGGTTTGATCAGCAACTACCAGCGACGCCGCCAAACGCCCGACTTCCGCCAGCGTTGCATTGCGCGTGGCCTCCGCTGCCTTGGTCTCGGTCAGATAGCTGACAACCAATAGCGGTGCGCGGCCTGGCGGGAACAACACGCCGATATCGTTAGTAGAGCCGTAAGCGCCCGAGCCCGTCTTGTCCGCCACGCGCCAGCCGGCTGGCAACAATGCACGCAAACGCTTGTCGCCGGTCGTATTGCCGAGCAGCCAGTTTTTCAGCTGCTCTCGCGAGCTAGTGGACAAGGCCGTTCCCAACACCAGCTGGCGCATGGTGGCCAGCATCGCATTCGGCGAGGTGGTGTCGCGCGGATCGCCAGGGGTGGCGTGGTTGAGCTCCGGCTCGATGCGGTCGAGCCGGGTCACTTTATCGCCAAGGGAGCGCAGGTAGGCGGTCAACTGAGGCGGGCCGCCAAAGCTGTGCAGCAACAAATTGGCTGCAGTATTGTCGCTGAGGGTGAGGGCCGCTTCGCACAGTTCTGCCACCGCCATACCGCTGCCGCCGACATGTTTCTCGGTGGCCGGCGAATACGAGACCAGATCGGCAGTCTCGAAGCGGATCCGCCGAGTCAGTTGTTCCTGGCCCTGGTCCACACGCTTCAGCGTGAATGCCGCTGCCAGCAACTTGAAGGTGCTGCACATGGGAAACCGTTCATCGCCCCGATATGCATGGGCCTGTCCGCTATGGGTGTCGAGGATGGCAACACCGAGGCGGCCGCCGCTTTTAGCTTCTATCTCACGCAGTTGCCGGGCAATCGGGTCTGCCAGCGGCTTGCCGGCCTTAGCAGCCGAGGCCCAGGATTTCTGTGTGTAGCCGCTTAAGACTAACGCTCCGAGAGCGGCTCCCAGGCTTCCGGCAAACTGACGTCGTTTCATGTTTTCCCTCTTAGATGTATGAACAGGCAGCAACGATAACGCCGCCAGGATTATCTCTCAAGCTACAATATCCAAGGCAAGCCATAAGAAAAACTAGGCCAAATGAAGAAACCAATGGAGAAACAACGTGCACCTTCCCCTCAATTCATTACGCGCTTTCGAAGTCTCGGCACGCTTCCTGAGTTTTACCCGCGCCGCCTCCGAGTTGAATGTCACGCAAGCGGCGATCAGCCAACAGGTGAAGAATCTTGAGGAAAGGATGGGGGTGCAGCTATTCCGCAGACTGCCGCGCGGGTTGGCGCTGACCGACGAAGGCATCGCCCTGCTGCCGGTGCTGGCAGAATCGTTCGGCCGCATTGGCGCGGTTCTACAGCAATTCGGCGACGGCAGACGCTTGCGTGAGGTGCTGACCGTGGGCGCGGTCGGCACGTTTGCCGTTGGCTGGCTGATCCCGCGCCTGCGCGATTTCCAGCAAGCCCACCCGTTCGTCGATTTCCGCTTGTTCACCAACAATAACCGGGTCGATATCGCCGGCGAGGGGCTGGATTATGCGATCCGCTTCGGCGACGGCGCCTGGCATGCGACAGAAGCTGAAGCGTTGCTGGCGGCGCCGCTGTCACCGATGTGCTCGCCGGCAGTCGCATCGTTTCTGCGCGATCCAGCCGACCTCGCTGGGCAAGTATTGCTGCGCTCCTACCGCACCGACGAATGGGCTGCCTGGTTCACCGCAGCGGCGCTGCCCTGCCCCTTGCTCAGAGGCACCGTGTTCGATTCCTCGCTCACCATGGCCGAAGCCGCGGCACAAGGCGCCGGCGTAGCACTGCTGCCAACCCGCATGTTCGCCCGCGAGCTGCAACACGGCCGCCTGACGCGCCCGTTCGACATCGAGATCGCCGGCGGCAGCTACTGGCTGACCCGCCTCAAATCCAAACAAGTCACGCCCGCGATGCAAGCCTTTAGAGCATGGCTGCTCGATGCCACCAACTAAATTGGGGTCAGAGTCGAATTAATCGGATGACATGCATTACCCGCCAGCAGCAGTGCGAACGGGCTTTCTAGCCGGCAGATAGGAGATATCAGGACGCCAGGATGAGCGGGTTCTGAATAGTCAGTTGAAAGCCGTTTGCATCAGAGCGCAATTGCGCTTGTGCACCCACTTGCAGGGTTACCTTGTCGCGGATATGACCGAACGGCAAGCCGGTCAGTATCGGTACCGGCACGTGAGCTCGCAGATAAGCCAGCATGGCATCGAAGCCATAACCGTTGTCATACTCGGCCAGGCGATAATTGGAGAAATCACCCAATACAATCGCCTGCTGCCGCCCCAAAATACCGGCATATTGCAATTGCAGCATCATGCGTTCGATGCGATATGGATGCTCGCCGATATCTTCAAGGAACAAGATGCCGTCTTCGATTTGCGGCAAATAGGAGCTGCCGATCAGATGGTTCAGCATCGCCAGATTCCCGCCCCATAAGGTGCCGCTGACATTGACGACTGGATTGTCAGGCGCGCTGATTTGCAGCACCTGCTCCGGCTGTCGCAAACACTGCCAAAAATGCGACATCGTATATTCGCTCAGCTCGGCTTCACCGAAATCGCCGCACAGCATAGGCCCGGCAACACTCGTCGCTCCGGTCTGCGCCAACAGGGCCAGATGCAGCGCGGTGACGTCGCTGTGGCCGACGAATATTTTCTTGCTGGCAGCCAGGCGGCGCAAATCCAGCAGCGGCAATAAACGCGACATACCGTAGCTGCCGCGTATGGCCAGTACGATCTGCACCTGGGGATTATCGATCGCCGCGTAAATCTGTTCTACCCGGGCGGCGTCGGTGCCGCCGAAACGCAGGTATTTGGCGGCCGGATCATAGTAGTCATAGACCACGCAGCCCTGGCTTTGCAGTGCCAGAATGCCGCGCGCCAGCGCTGCTTCGTCGGGGGCGTAACCGCCGGGCGCAATCAGCGCCACACCGACGGATTTTTTTGAAGGCAGTTGGGAGATTTCAGTCACGATTGTTTTTGTTGAGCTTGCCGGCGTTCGGCGAAAAATTCTTTGAGTAGTGTGCCACATTCCTCAGCCAGCACGCCAGCCGTCACCTCGGTGTGGTGATTCAATTTTTCCTGCTCAAACAGATTGAGCACCGAGCCGCAAGCGCCGGTCTTGGGATCGCTGGCGCCGTATATCACGCGTGTGAGCCGTGCGTGCATCATGGCGCCGGCGCACATCGCGCACGGCTCCAGGGTTACGTACATTTCGCAACCGGGCAGACGATAATTACCGAGGATGGTGGCAGCTGCGCGCAGCGCCATGATTTCCGCATGCGCGGTGGGATCGTGATTGCCGATCGGCTGATTGAAACCGGTGGCGATGATCTGTCCGTCTTTCACTACCAGCGCGCCTACCGGCACCTCTCCCAAGGCCCAGGCATTGCGGGCCTGGGAAATGGCTTGCTGCATATAAATCGCATCACGCATAGGCACTCAACGACTCAACGGTCTTCTGAAATCTCGGCCCAGCAATTGGGCGTTTCATGCAATACCAGTTTTTGCAGATGCAGACCGGTGCCGTAGTGATCCTTGTAAGCCGCCTTGAGGATATCGAAAGCGGTGCGCGCCAGGTTCTCGACTGTCGGGATACGGTCGATGATGACGGTCTTGTGATCTGGCAGCGTCGCCAGGAAATCGCGTACTGCCGCGTCTTTTTCGTAGACCAGGAAAGCGTGATCCCAGACATCCACCAGATGCTGTTTTGCCAAGGTCTTGATGTCAGAGAAATCCATGATCATGCCGTTATCGGAGCTGCCCTCGACTTCAATCACCGCACCGACCAGAGTAATTTCCAGAGTGTAGCGATGGCCGTGCAGATTGCGGCACTGGCTCTTGTGATCGGGAATCCGGTGTCCGGCATCGAATTCCAGTTTGCGGGTGATGGTAAGCATAGCTAATCTTTTCTTTATAAATTCAGGGAATCTGCAGCAACTTGTGGGTCTGCAGGCTCAGTTTCCATTTCGGATTGCGCTTGCAAGTCTCAATCGCCAGCGCCAGATTGTGCGCCAGTTGCGGGCCATCCATGGCTTGTACGTAGAAATGTTCGAAATCAAGCGATTCATATGCCGCAAGCGATTGGCCGACTTGCGGAATCACCACTTTCAACTCATTGCCCTTGCGCAGCTTCAACACCGAACCCATCTTTGGACTGACGCAGATCCAGTCTATGCCTGGCGGCGGCAGCAGCGTGCCGTTGGTTTCGATGGCGATTTCAAAACCGGCCGCGTGCATGCTGTCTATTAGTGCCGCATCCAGCTGCAGCAACGGTTCGCCGCCGGTGAACACCACGAATTTGCTGGCGGCGTAGGTCTCAGGCCAGAGCGCATTGATGGTGTTGGCCAACGATTCACTATCCTTGAATTTACCGCCGCCTTCGCCGTCGGTGCCGACAAAATCGGTATCGCAGAACTGGCAAACCGCTGTACTGCGGTCTTCTTCGCGACCGCTCCACAGATTGCAGCCGCTGAAACGGCAAAACACCGCCGGGCGGCCGGCATGGGTGCCTTCGCCTTGCAGTGTGTAGAAAATTTCCTTGATGCTGTAGGTCACGGTGCTTCTCGCATATTCTCATCAGTTGGGAACGGAGGAAATCGTCGCAATGCTGGCTTGGCGACGCTTAAACGCTGTCCCGTAACGGGTAATTCTTACTCAGTTGTTTCTCGTTTGATTCTAGTTTGCTTTTCGTTTGATCCTCGCCTCTGGAAATCCGCATGGATATCTGGCTTAGCACAATCAATACTCGCAGTTTCCCGTCATTTTTACTATCAAAAACGACGGCATTTACTGGTGTGGGAGATAGGTCGATTTGCGGGAAAACCGCATTTCTGTTTCAAATATTTATGAGCAGATGGCGAACTAACCCGCTATTTTAGCGTAGAAAGGTGGTTTCCGCGATCCACAGGCAATATCCGATCGGCAAGAGCGCAGTACTTTCTGGCAATTTTCCAGTGCGTGGGCGGCACTGGTCGGTTGTCGCTGGACCCGGCATCAGGTTGAAAGTCAGGATAGGAGCGGCCACCGCGCCAGCTGTATGTGGCGGGTCTCACCAAGCAGGCTGCGTACCAGAACAAACTCATTCACTGTCCAGCGGATAGGTGCAATCGCCCGTAGCGGAAGCTGGTAATTGTTATACAACAAAGTCAGGTGAGGCGTGTAGTGTGAACGCGCGCTTCTTAAGCCGTTTCGTTGCAGCGCCACACCAAGAGTCTGCTGAAACGCCGACAGCGCAGCGACACCGTCGTCGCCTAGCAAGACCAAAGGGTAGTTGCGCCGCCTGCCGCGAAAACTCCCCGTGCGGTCAAACACAACATCGAACGGCGCCGCCCTGACACTTGCCGCCGCCGTCTTCGCCGCAGCGACGATGTCTTGCGGCAGCCCCAGATAATCGCCCAGGAAATTTAAGGTGACATGCAGGCGGCCTCTCGCAATCGACTTGCCTTTCAACGCATACTCATCACACAGGAGCCCCGTCTGCCGTACGATGGCTGCGGCCGCATCCGCAGTCGGGATGATCGCGAAAAACAGGCGGTCGGTTGCGTGTAGTGCGGTTTCGAAACCCGGCAAAGAAAATTGTTCAGGCATAGGGCAAATGCGCGGATGAAGCGGACGCCTTCAAATGAAATCCAGGATTTCAGGACTATATCGCCATCACGAAAGAATTGCTGCAGCACCGTCAGTTTTTTTGATGCGGGTCTTTTTAGCACGGAGGAAACCATAGACTGCGCCACCGCCGACAAGCGATCCGATGAACTGGTAAGCCGCGATCCCGTAGCCCAAGTAGCCGACTTCGCCAGTATCTGCCAGCCAGCTCCCAATCTTGTAATGGGCCGATGTCAGGTCAGCGTTGATGTATTGCCAGAACGGGATGAAGTCGGCCACCCGCCGCCCATCATCGAGAATCTGCGTCATGTAGGAAAGGTAATAGATGGCGAACTGCGCAGAGCCCGCGATAACGACCATTTGGACCAGCAGGATCGCCGTCGGAGGTTTATTGAAGTACAAGGAACCGAAGTAATAACCCGAGGCGGCAACCAAGCCAACGCAGATTGCCCCGATAGGTATGACGACCCAGGCGGAAGATGTAAATGTAAAGAAATTTAAGCCGATCGCTTGATAGAACGTGAAAAAATTTCGGCCGGTCATTTTTTCTACCGCGACATTCGCAACGACGACGAGCACAGTGGTGGCCAGGCCGCAGAGAGCGATCTTGAGCGAATCCGCAAAACTTTTCATTATTTTCCCCTGGGATGGCGGCTTTGCTCTGGCAGAAATAAGCGAAGCTGCTCTTCAATAATAACTCATTAGTTTCCATAAAGCATTAATCCAGGGGCGTGAAACGCGCGCCTGGCCCGCTATCGGCTTTAGGAGGGGGATCAACAAAATGCCTCTACTCCTGCGAAAGCTCTTCCCGAGCGGCCAATGGACAAAATGTAGCACCGGATATTTCCGGGTCTTTTGCTTTGCAATCGAATAATTAGGTATTCAGCAGAAAACAAAAAAGCCCGCATTTACGCGGGCTTTCGGGCATTTCTTTACTCTTGAGTACTAGCGAGCTAGGCCCCAAATCATTCCCACTCAATCGTCGCCGGCGGCTTCCCGGAAATATCGTACACCACGCGATTGATACCGCGCACTTCGTTAATGATGCGGTTCGATACCCGTCCCAGCAACTCGTGCGGCAGATGGGCCCAATGCGCAGTCATGAAATCCTGTGTCTGTACCGCACGCAAAGCAACCACATATTCGTAGGTGCGGCCATCGCCCATCACACCAACCGATTTGACCGGCAGGAAGACAGCAAAGGCCTGGCTGGTCTTGTCGTACCAGGATTCGTCTTCGTCGTCCTTGGTGTTGCGCAATTCTTCGATGAAGATGGCGTCGGCGCGGCGCAGCAGGTCGGCGAATTCCTTTTTGACTTCGCCCAGAATCCGCACACCCAAACCCGGGCCGGGGAATGGATGGCGATACACCATCGCATGCGGCAAACCGAGCGCGACGCCTAGTTTGCGCACTTCGTCCTTGAACAGTTCGCGCAGCGGCTCCAGCAATTGCAAGTTCAGGGTTTCCGGCAAGCCGCCGACGTTGTGGTGGCTCTTGATGGTATGCGCGGCGTTCTTGCCTTTGCCGGCACTTTCGATCACGTCCGGATATATCGTCCCTTGCGCCAGCCACTTTGCATTCTTCAGCTTGGCCGATTCGACCTGGAATACTTCAACGAATTCACGGCCGATGATCTTGCGTTTTGCTTCCGGATCCGTGACGCCGGCCAGATGGCCCATGAACTGCGCCGTGGCGTCGACATGGATCACCTTGACGCCGAGATTCTTGGCAAACATCTCCATCACCATCGTGCCTTCGTCGAGGCGCAACAGGCCGTGGTCGACGAATACGCAAGTCAGCTGGTCACCGATTGCGCGATGGATCAAGGCCGCTGCAACACTGCTGTCGACGCCGCCGGACAAGCCCAGGATCACTTCATCGCTGCCGACTTGCTGGCGGATCGACTCCACCGCCTCAGCGATGTAATCCGGCATATTCCAGTCCGGTTTGCAGCCGCAGATATCGACCACAAAACGCGTCAGGATAGCTTCGCCCTGCACCGTGTGGGTGACTTCCGGATGGAACTGCACCGCGTAGAATTTACGCTCTTCGTCGGCCATGCCGGCAATCGGGCAATTAGGCGTGGAGGCCATCAGCTTGAAGCCTGGCGGCATGTCATTGACCTTATCGCCATGGCTCATCCATACCTTCAGCATGGCATGCGAATCAGGTGTCACGAAATCGCTGATATCTTTCAGCAGCGCCGTATGGCCGCGTGCACGCACTTCGGCGTAACCGAATTCACGCACCTTGCCCATCTCGACCTTGCCGCCCAATTGCTCAGCCATGGTTTGCATGCCGTAGCAGATGCCGAATACCGGTACGCCCAGCTCGAACACTGCCTGCGGCGCGCGTGGGGTATCACCGTCGGTAACGCTATTCGGGCCGCCCGACAGAATCACGCCGGAAGCACCGTAGTTACGCACGAATTCGTCGGATACGTCGTAGGGATAAACCTCGGAAAACACACCTGCTTCGCGCACGCGGCGTGCGATCAGTTGGGTAACCTGGGAGCCGAAATCGAGGATGAGGATTTTTGAGTGCATGGTGGAGGCCTGGTAGCTGATTTAGCAAAAAAAGAGAATCTTTTATAGGACTTACGCAAAACTGTGCCGGCAAGGCACGACGACGAAGACAGTACGGCGTACGGCTAGGAGGAGTAACGCCGCTGGGGCAGTTTTACGTAAGTCCTATTTAAACTGCACGCGCCACCTGCGGCATAGTCGCAGGTGGCGCGTTCATGTGACAGGATCAAGATCGCCGCTATCAATCGGTACGATAGTTTGGCGCTTCCTTGGTAATCTGCACATCATGGACATGCGATTCGCGCATGCCGGCTGAAGTGATTTCGACAAACTCGGCTTTTTCGCGCAGTTCGTCGATCGTCGCACAACCGCAATAGCCCATGGAAGAACGTACGCCGCCGACCAGCTGATACAAGATGGTCAACACGCTGCCTTTGTAAGGAACCCGGCCTTCAATGCCTTCCGGCACGAACTTGTCGGCCTTGTTGGCAGAATCCTGGAAGTAGCGATCGGCCGAACCGTCCGACATCGCACCCAGGCTGCCCATGCCGCGATACGATTTGTAGCTGCGGCCCTGGAACAGGATCACTTCGCCCGGCGCTTCTTCAGTACCGGCGAACATGCTGCCCATCATCACAGTCGAGGCGCCGGCGGCCAAGGCCTTGGCGATGTCACCTGAGAAACGAATGCCGCCGTCGGCGATACAGGGAATCCCTGTGCCCTTGAGCGCTTGTGCGACATTGGAGATAGCGGAAATCTGCGGCACGCCGACACCAGCCACAATCCGCGTCGTGCAGATAGAGCCAGGACCGATGCCGACCTTGACGCCATCGGCGCCATGATCCGCCAGCGCCTTGGCGGCAGCCGCGGTAGCGATATTGCCGCCGATGACTTCAACCTGCGGGAAATTCTGCTTGACCCATTTGACGCGATCCAGCACGCCCTTGGAGTGACCGTGCGCGGTGTCGACCACGATGACGTCGACGCCGGCTTTCACCAACAACTCGATGCGTTCTTCGTTATCGGCGCCAACGCCGACTGCCGCACCAACCCGCAATTTGCCCTGGCTATCCTTGGAAGCCAGCGGGTGCGAAGTCGATTTCTGGATATCCTTGACCGTGATCAGGCCGCGCAACTCAAATGCGTCGTTGACCACCATCACGCGTTCCAGACGATGTTTGTTCATCAGGCGCTTGGCTTCCGACAAATCGGCGCCGTCCTTGACGTACACCAGTTTCTCGCGCGGCGTCATCTTGGCGCTGACTTCTGCCTCCAGCTCTTCTTCAAAGCGCAGATCGCGGTTGGTGATAATGCCGACCAGGCGATTGCCGTCGACCACCGGGAAACCGCTGATGCCGTGCAATTCCGATAATGCAATCACTTCACGGATACGCATGTTCGGCGGAATCGTGATCGGATCACGCACCACGCCGGATTCGAAACGCTTGACCTTAGACACTTCGCGCGCTTGTTCCTGCGCGGTGAGGTTCTTATGGATAATGCCGATACCGCCCTCTTGCGCCATGGCGATCGCCAGCCGCGCTTCAGTCACGGTATCCATTGCCGCCGACAACAACGGAATGTTGATATCGATATTGCGGGTCAGGCGTGTTTTGAGGGTGGTGTCTTTGGGGAGGACGTCCGAATAAGCGGGGACTAACAGCACGTCATCGAACGTGAGTGCTTTTTGAAGTAGACGCATAGTTTTTCCTATAGGCGCAAAAGCGAATTATACAGAAATCCGGGCAAGTCGCCTAACACTGCACAATTTTACGCAGCAACAAGGAAAATATTTCCACATGGCACCATCGATTGATTGACACGACTGCTTAAACATGGCGAAATCTGCGCTCTGCCAATCTACTTCTACCGTCTCAAGGAACAGTAATGAATGCACCCCGCCTGAAACAGGTTTTCTCCGCCGCCGCGGCTCTGGTCTTGCTCAGCCTGGCGACTTCGGCTCTGGCGCAATTCGTGTGGCTGGACGACAAAGGCGTAAAACAATATTCAGACATGCCGCCGCCGCCCTCTGTACCGAACAAGCGCATCCTGAAAACACCGGGTCAAAGCCTGCCGCGCAACGCCGGCGCAGAAGATAGCGGCTCTGTTGCCGACAGCAAGCCGGAGGCAAAAGCGCCACCAACCGTCGCCGAACAAGACGCTGCATATCAAAAGCGCAAGGCTGAACAGGCAGAGAAGAACAAGAAAGCCGAACAAGAGGCCAAGCTGGCCTCCAACAAGGCAGAAAATTGCGTCCGCGCCCGCGCCAACCAGCGTGCGCTGGATTCTGGAGCACGGATTTCCGAGACCGACGCTAACGGCCAACGCTCATACATAAGCGATCAACAGCGGGCACAGCAAACCGCCCAAAACCGCGAGGCATTGAACGACTGCCAATAAAAAGAAAATAATCAGGAAATCGCAACAGCCCGCCACTCAGCGGGCTTTTTTATCGGCAGCCTTTGCGCTACGCTTATCAGCGCGTTTACGGCGCGATTCCATCGGATCGGCAATCAACGGACGATAAATTTCAATCCGGTCCTGATCGCGCAACACCGTATCCAGCGTCTTCAGTTTGCCAAAGATACCGACCCGCCAGCAGCTGAGATCGATTTCGCGTATCTCTTCCAGCAAGCCGCTGCGTTTGATCCCGTCATGCAGCAAGGTTCCAACCGGTACCGACAGCTGTCTTAAGGCTTGCACTTCAGGAGTGACATAACAAACTTGTATGCGGATCGTTCTTTCGGTGGCGGCAACGGCGCTGTCGTCCTTGGTCATTGCTTTATCAGTCATGATGACCGTACACCGCGTCGGCGCGTTTGCAGAAGGAATCGACGAAACTGTTGGCAATCATGCTGAACACCGGCCCGATCAGTTTTTCCAGGATCCGGCTCGAGAATTCATAGTGCAAATCGAATTCGATTTTGCAGGCGTCGGCCCGCAGCGCCTTGAAACTCCAGTTGCCGTCGAGATGCTTGAACGGCCCTTCGACCAGGCGCATCTGCATCGCAGTCGGCGGCGTGTTGCTGTTTTCAGTAGTGAACGCTTGCTTGATACCGTGGTAATGTATGTTGAGTGTCGCCACCAACTTGCCCTCCTCGCGTTCGCGGACATCAACGCCGCCGCACCACGGCAGGAATTGCGGGTAATCTTCGACCCGATCCACCAGCGCAAACATCTGTTCAGCGCTATATCCCAAAAGAACCGTTTTATGCACTACTGCCATTGAATATCAACCGTTTGATAGAATCACAACTTGAAATTTTAACCGACCTGCGCGATTTTCCTAATACATGAGCATTATTGATAACAAAAAAGTCTTCCACGACTACTTCATCGAAGAGCGTTTTGAAGCGGGCATGGAGTTGCACGGCTGGGAAGTCAAGGCTATCCGGGCCGGACGCGCCAATCTGAAAGAATCCTACGTCATCGTCCGCAATGGCGAAATCTACCTGTTTGGCGCGCATATCAGCGCCCTCCTCAGCGCATCCAGCCACGTCCATCCGGAAGCGGTGCGGACCCGCAAGCTGCTGCTGCACGCCGAGGAAATCAAGAAACTGATCATCAAGGTCGAACGCTCCGGTTATACGCTGGTGCCGATCAATCTGCACTACCTGCGCGGCCGCATCAAATGTGAAATCGGCCTGGCAAAGGGCAAAAAGCAGCATGACAAACGCGACACCGAGCGCCAACGCGACGGCGAGCGTGAAGTCCAGGCTGCGATGAAACAACACCGGCGTTAGACCGAACTCAATACCGAGCGCAATAAAAAAGCGGCCCCGGCGAAGTTGAAATTTCGCCGGGGCCGCTTTTTTTGTTACCTGATTATGACTTGGATTATGACTTGGACTGAGACTTGACCACCTGCATCGCAGTGGCGATCAAACCGCTGATATCGCCCATGTTAGCTGGCACGATGATCGAATTATTGGTCTTCGCCAATTGCCCGAACGCCGCCACGTATTGCTCAGCCACTTTCAGATTCACTGCATCCGAACCGCCTGGCGACTGGATCGCCGCCGCGGTCTTGCGGATAGCTTCAGCGCTCGCCTCAGCAATCGACAGAATCGCCGCCGCCTGGCCTTGGGCGCGGTTGATGGACGCCTGTTTTTCACCTTCAGACTTGGCAATCGAGGCTTCGCGTTCGCCGGTCGCGATATTGATCTGTTCCTGCTTACGGCCTTCCGAGGCGGCAATCAACGCCCGCTTTTCACGCTCGGCGGTAATCTGCGCCTGCATCGCATGCAAGATTTCCTTAGGCGGTGTCAGATCCTTGATTTCATAACGCAGCACCTTGACGCCCCAGTTGGCTGCGGATTCATCAATTGCGCTGACAATCGTGGTATTGATGTGATCGCGCTCTTCAAATGTTTTATCCAGCTCCATCTTGCCGATCACCGAACGCAAGGTGGTTTGCGCCAGTTGCGTGATCGCGGCGATATAGTTGGAAGAGCCGTAGGAAGCGCGCATCGGATCGGTAATCTGGAAATACAAGATGCCGTCCACCTGCAATTGCGTGTTGTCGCGCGTGATACAAACTTGCGGCGGCACATCCAGCGGGATTTCTTTCAAGACGTGCTTATAGGCGACGCGATCGATAAACGGTACCACGATGCTCAACCCCGGACCCAGGGTTGCATGATACTTGCCTAGACGTTCGACCACCCACGCATGCTGCTGCGGCACCACTTTGATCGTTTTAGCAATAAATATAATGACAATCACCAGCAAGACTAACGAGACGCTTCCGAACATGATTTTTTTCCTTATGAATTGAAACAGTGTCATTCGCCGCAACGCGACGCATTACAACGCATTGCGGCTAGGCATGAGGCCTACTTGTGCTAATGCTGAGTGGGACTATTGCCGACAATCAGCCGGCTGCCGCGTATTTCTTGGATAAAAAACTGGCCGGCGTCCGCATTTGCCGCCGGCGCCAGTTCGACATCCCACATCGCGCCGCGATACTTGACGCGCGCCGTATATCGGCCACCTGCGCCGCCGCCCGCACCGTTGGTACCGTTGCCGGTGCCAACATCGTGCTGCCACTGCTCGACCGTGATCGCCTGGCCGATATCCAGATTGACATTGGGATCGCGCTCAGCCTTGACTTTGGTGCGGCGGCCGAATTTGCTCCGCCGCAAAATAAAGGTAGCGATCAAAGCTACCACTGCGGCAATTAATAATTGCCACTCCACGCCTAGCCCCATCAGCGCGGCGACGCCACCGACAGCCAGGCCAATCGCCACCATCAATAAATACAAGGTAGTGGTGAACAGTTCCGCCACCACCAGCAGACCAGCCGCCAACATCCACGTCACCCATCCGGCCATATGTCGCTCTCCGTTATATAGAACACGCAGTGTAATCCATTTGACAACTAGGAATACTACTAAAAACCGGCGCGCGTTGATTCATACCCAAAGCGCCAAAGCTGATGCCGACCCAATCCAGTGCTATGCTCCCACACTGTCCCATAGACGGCCATCAGCCACAGCAGCCTTCAACCAGCCATACATGAACACGATCCATCTTATTCAACAAGCATACAAGGATTTCCAGAATGGAAATGCCGGCCATGCCGAACTGTCACTGAAAAACATTCTAAAGAGTCAGCCGGAAAATTTCGATGCACTGCATATCCTCGGCGTGATCTGCGCAGCCACCGGGAAAAAAAACGAAGCGATGCAGCTGTTCGGACAAGCTCTTGCACAGGATGGCAAGAATGTCTCGCTGCATTACAAACTGGCCCGGGTGCAGTTTGAATCCGGTCAATTCGAGGCAGCGCTGGGCGCTTATGAAAAAATTATTGCCTTGGGTTATATCAAACCCGAGATTCTGCTGGCTAAAGCAGTCGCCCTGATCAATTTGCAACACCATCGGGAGGCACTGGACTGCATCGATCAAGCATTAAGCAAATGGCCGGATTACGCCGACGGCTGGTCACACAAGGGCAGCATCTTGTACCAGCTGGGGCAGTTTGAAGAAGCACTGCATTGTTTTGAGCAAGCACTATCGCTGCAACCGGCCACAGCAGACAGCTGGTACAAAAAAGGCTTGGCGCTGGACAAACTGGCGCGCTATACGGATGCGCTCGCCAGCCTTGACCGCGCCATAGCGCTAGTGCCGAAGAGCGCCGCCTACTGGCTCGACCGGGCGGTCATCCTGCATAAACTGGAGCGTTATGCCGAATCCCTGAGCGACAACGAAACCGGCCTGGCGCTAGCGCCTGACAATGCCGAAGCCTGGGGCGATCATGGCTTGACCCTGAGCCGCATGAAACGCCACCAGCAAGCGCTCGCCAGCTATCAGCGCGCCCTCGGCCTGCGAGACGAGTACGCGGACGTGCTATCGAATCAATCGTTGTCGCAACTGGTGCTGGGGCAATTCGAAAGCGGCTGGCAAAGCTATGAATACAGATGGAAGAAGGGCAATGCAGACTTTCGTCGCCATACTGAAATCCCTTTGTGGCTGGGCCAGCCAGCTATCAGCGGCAAGCGGATTCTGTTGTGGTCGGAACAGGGCTTGGGTGACACCATCCAGTTTTGCCGCTATGCCGCCCTGGTCGCGGCGCTAGGGGCCGAGGTGGTGCTGGAAGTCGATCCCGCACTGAAAACAATCGCCCAGACCATGGGTGATTTCAAAGTAATCGCCATCGGCGAACGATACGCACCAGTCGACTATCAAACGCCGTTGATGAGCCTGCCGCTGGTTTTCAAAACCGATCTGACAAGCATCCCGGCCTCACCCTCTTATTTCAAAGCGGATAGCGAGAAACAGGAAAGCTGGCGAAAACGACAGGATTTCGCCAACGGAAAACTCAAAATCGGCTTGGTGTGTTCCGGCAATGCGGGCAATACCAACGACCACAGACGCTCCGCGCCGCTGCAGGAATTTGCGCCGCTACTGCAACTGGATGGAGCGGATTTTTTTCTGCTGCAAACAGATGTGCGGGATGCGGATCAACTATTCTGCCAGCGCACCCCGCAGCTCAAGCTAGTGGCAAACGATATCTCGGACTTTGACGATACCGCAGCGATCATCGCCAATCTCGACTTGGTGATCAGTGTGGATACTTCTGTCGCCCACCTGAGTGGCGCTCTGGGCGTGCCGGTGTGGATTCTGTTGCCGTGGGTGCCTGACTGGCGCTGGTTGCTGGATCGCGAGGACAGCCCGTGGTATCCGAGCGCGAGATTGTTCAGGCAAAACCGGGCCGGCGACTGGCAAGGCGTGATGGAACGCGTAACCAGTGCGCTGAACGATTTTTAAGTATCGCCGTAAAATCGAATCAAAATAAAGTAATTATTTGACAACAATAAGAATCCACGAGAAAGTCAAATACTCCTTGACTTAAGTATCCAATTGGATACACTCGAATATGCTTGATGTCTTGCTCTCCGATGTTTTTAAAGACTGGCTTCTTGATCTGCGCGATGTCCAAGGGAAAGCCAAAATTCTGACCCGTATCAGATCAGCCAGCTATGGCAATCTTGGCGATGTTGAAGCAGTCGGCGAAGGCGTTAGCGAATTGCGCATTCATTGCGGTCCGGGTTACCGCATTTATTTCACCAGGCGCGGTAAAGCGTTGATATTACTGCTGGTGGGCGGCGACAAGTCCTCGCAGAAGAAGGACATCAAGCTTGCCAGACAAATGGCGAAATCACTGAAGGAGTGAAACATGAAACAAACATTTTCGCCGTTTGACGCTGCAGAGTTTCTGGATAACGATGAAATCATCGCAGCCTATCTTACCGAAGCGCTGGCAGACGACAATCCTGATGTGTTTATTGCCGCTCTGGGCGATGTCGCAAAAGCGCGTGGGATATCGCAAATTGCCAAGGACGCCAAGCTTGGCCGCGAGAGCTTGTATAAGGCGCTCGCACCGGGTGCAAAACCGCGCTTTGAAACCATCGCCAAACTGATCAATTCGCTTGGCGTCAAAATCGCCATAGTACCCAGCGCTCATCTGGAATCTGCAACGTTGCCATAGAGCGGCAAACTTTTCGCATCTCCAAATAAAAAACCTCCCCGCTTGAATCCAAGCGGGGAGGTTTTTCGCGTGTTGACTTAAGGCTTATTGCGCGGCTGCGAGCTTCTGCCAGGTATCGATCACCGAATCCGGATTCAAGGAAATCGATTCGATGCCCTGCTTCATCAGCCACTCGGCAAAATCAGGATGGTCCGACGGCCCCTGACCGCAAATGCCGACATACTTGCCCTTGGCGATACAGGTCGCGATGACCTTCTCCAGCAGGGCCAGGATAGCAGGATCGCGCTCGTCGAAATCGGCCGCCAGCAACTCCATGCCGGAATCGCGATCCAGGCCCAAAGTCAGCTGTGTCAGATCGTTGGAACCGATCGAGAAGCCGTCGAAATGTTCCAGGAACTGCTCTGCCAGGATCGCATTCGATGGCACTTCGCACATCATGATCACGCGCAAATCGTTTTCGCCGCGCACCAGGCCATTCTTGCCCAGCAGGCCGATGACTTTTTCTGCCTGCCCCAAGGTCCGCACGAAAGGCACCATGATCTCGACATTGGTTAAGCCCATGTCGTTACGCACCCGCTTCATCGCCTGGCATTCCATTTCAAATGCTTCGGCAAAGTCGCTCGCCAGATAACGTGCAGCGCCACGGAAACCCAGCATTGGATTTTCTTCATCGGGCTCGTAACGCGAACCGCCGATCAGCTTCTTGTACTCGTTCGACTTGAAGTCGGACAAACGCACGATCACTTTTTTCGGCCAGAATGCAGCGGCGATGGTGGCGATCCCTTCGGCCAGTTTATCGACGTAGAAAGCCTTAGGTGAAGCATGGCCGCGGGCCACCGACTCTACCGCCTTCTTCAGGTCGGCATCGATGTTCGGGTATTCCAGGATCGCACGCGGGTGCACGCCGATATTGTTGTTGATGATGAATTCCAGACGCGCCAGGCCGACGCCGCCATTTGGAATCGATTGGAAATCGAAAGCCAGTTGCGGATTGCCGACGTTCATCATGATCTTCAATGGCAGCTTAGGCAGTTCGCCACGCGCCACTTCGGTGACTTCGGTTTCCAGCAGGCCATCGTAAATCTTGCCTTCATCGCCTTCGGCGCAGGATACGGTGACCAGCGTGCCGTCTTTCAGCACATCGGTAGCATCGCCGCAGCCGACTACCGCCGGCACACCCAGCTCGCGCGCAATAATCGCGGCGTGGCAGGTACGGCCGCCACGGTTGGTGACGATCGCCGAAGCGCGCTTCATCACCGGCTCCCAGTTAGGATCAGTCATGTCGGCCACCAGCACGTCGCCCGGTTGCACTCTTTCCATTTCGGAAGCGTCATGGATCACGCGCACCGGACCGGCGCCGATCTTCTGGCCAATGGCGCGGCCGTGGGTCAGCACATTGCCGATACCCTTGAGTTTGAAACGTTGCTGGGCGTCAGTCGATTTTTCTTGCGACTTCACGGTTTCCGGACGCGCTTGCAAGATGTACAACTTACCGTCGCGACCGTCTTTGCCCCATTCGATGTCCATCGGACGTTCGTAATGCTTCTCGATGATGGTGGCGTATCTGGCCAACTCGACGATTTCTGTATCGTTCAGCGAATAGCGGTTGCGCAGCTCGATCGGCACGTCGACCGTCTTCACAGAACGGCCAGCCTTGGCTTCGCCGGTGAATTCCATCTTGATCAGCTTGGAGCCGATGTTGCGGCGGATGATCGGCAGCTTGCCCTGTTCCAGCATCGGCTTGTGAACGTAGAATTCGTCCGGATTCACTGCGCCCTGCACCACAGTCTCGCCCAGGCCGTAGCTGGAGGTGATGAACACCACATCCTTGAAGCCGGATTCGGTATCCAGGGTGAACATGACACCGGCGGCGCCGACGTCGGAACGGACCATGCGCTGGACGCCGGCCGACAACGCTACTTCGGCGTGGGTGAAACCCTTGTGCACGCGATAAGAGATAGCGCGATCGTTGTACAGCGACGCGAACACATGCTTCATGGCTTCCAGCACGTTGTCGATGCCGACCACGTTGAGGAAGGTTTCCTGCTGGCCGGCAAATGAGGCGTCCGGCAAGTCTTCAGCCGTGGCCGACGAACGCACGGCAAACGACATCTCGCTGGACGAATCTTCGACCAGGCGTTTGTAAAAGGCGTGAATTTCCTGTTCCAGACGCGGCTGGAACGGCGTTTCCACTATCCATTGACGGATCTCGGCGCCGGCTTGCGCCAATGCCCGCACATCGTCAATGTTCAGGTTTGCCAGGCGCTCGGCAATCCGGTCGGCCAGGGGCGCGCCGCCATCGGCGCTGTGCGACAGGAAATCGCGGAAAGCCTGCGCAGTTGTAGCAAAGCCGCCCGGCACCCGTACCCCCGCGCCGGCCAGCTGGCTGATCATTTCACCCAGTGATGCATTTTTGCCGCCGACGGAATCGACATCCGTCATCCGCAGATTTTCAAAGGAGATGACGTAAGCCGCCCCCTGGGTAGCACCCATCTGTATTGCATTGGACATAACAACCTCTAGTTTGATGATAAGAAATCTTCACAATTGCCTTCGCCGCCCTTGGCTTTTTGTTATTCTTCGTCAGGTAGCTTCAAATATTCAGTTGGCTGCCATTTTATGCCAATTTGGCTTCCAAAGGCGCACAAGGCGGCAGCACCCTTAACTAGAGTCCGCGCTCCGTTAAAAGTTTCTGCGCCGCTATGGGCGCTAACGCGCTTACTGGGCGCTTACTGGGTGTTTTACTGAGCGCTGCCTGGTTTTCGTGTTTTTTTATTTCATCATTTTATTTTTGACAACGCTATGCTAGATGCTGCCCCCGCCCCGCTGGTTCCTGCCAATCGCACCGTATTTTTTGTCTCCGACGGCACCGGCATTACCGCCGAAACCTTCGGCCATTCGGTGCTGACCCAGTTTGACCTGCGCTTCAAGCAGGTGCGCCTGCCCTTCATCGATACCCTGGACAAGGCCTACGAAGCAATCCGCAAGATCAACGAGGCTTGTGTGGCGGACGGCAAATTACCTATCGTGTTTTCGACGCTGGTCAAAGCCGACCTGTCAAAAGTCATCCAGCAGGCCAAGGCAATGCATATGGACCTGTTCCAGACTTTTGTCGAACCGTTGGAAAGAGAACTGGAAGTCAAGTCCACCCACACTATTGGCCGCAGCCATAACACCGCCAATACCGACGAATACAAGAACCGGATCGAAGCCATCAATTTTTCGCTGGCGCATGATGATGGCCAGTCGCACAAGAACCTGGCTGACGCCGACGTCATCCTGGTTGGCGTGTCGCGCTCGGGAAAAACCCCGACCAGCCTCTATCTGGCCATGCAGTTCGGCGTCAAGGCCGCAAATTATCCTTTGATTCCAGAAGATTTCGAACGCGACAAATTGCCAAGCGGCCTGATGCCGTTCAAGCAAAAGATTTTCGGCCTGACCATCGCTCCAGACCGCTTATCGGAAATCCGCAACGAACGCCGTCCCGGCAGTAAATACGCCGCGCTGGTAAATTGCCGTTATGAAGTGAATGAGGCGGAAAAAATCATGCGGCGCGAAGGGATACGCTGGATGTCGTCGACCACCAAATCGATTGAAGAAATTGCGGCAACGATTTTGCAGGAAATCAAGCCGGATATCCGGACTTTCTAAGCAGAGGCACAAGCAAAAGCAGCAGCTGGCTTGCTGGATTTAAGCCTGCGCCAGTGTCTGCCGCAGCTGTTCAAAAAAACATACCGCCGCTGCGGCGGCAACATTCAACGACTCCATCTGGCCACGATGTGGAATCACGACTTGTTGACTGGCCAGTTGCAATAAATCTTCCGCAACGCCCTGCCCCTCATGGCCAAACAACCACGCTAACGATACGCTCAGGTCCGCCTGATAAATACTTTGGGTGGCGTACGAACTGGTGGCAAACACCGGTATCTGCGTCGTCGCCATCAACGCCGCCAGATCGACCCCCTCAAAAATGTCCAGTATGAAATGCGCGCCCATTCCTGCTCGCAAGACTTTGGGCGACCAGGCGGATGCGCTGCCTTCGGAACAATAAATCTGCTTGATGCCGGCGGCGGCGGCGCTGCGCAAGATGGAGCCGAGATTTCCCGGATCCTGCAAGTTGTCGAGCAACACGGCCGACTGCGTCAATCCTGCCGGCGTGGCTGCCCTCGGCGTTTCAATCACAAATAACAAACCGACGCCATGCTCAACCTGGCTCAGCGCCTGATACTGGCCATCCGGCAGCACCACGCATTGCACGGCGGTGGCCTGGCATTGACGAATCACTGCGGCCGCTTCGGCATGCGTCAGTGCCGCTTCGCTGGCAACGCACAGCACCGGTTTACCGCCATGCTGCAAATACGCTTCGGTTAAATGAATCCCGTCCAACAAAGTGCGGCCGGCCTTGCGCCGCGCTTGCGCGCTGGTCGCCAGCTGCTTTAATTCCTTGTACAAGGGATTGGCGGACGAGGTAATGCTTTTCATGCCGCCGCTCCATCGGGGTTTACTGCCAGCAACGCCCGCACCGGCGCATAAGACTTGCGATGCACAGGCGACACGCCATGCAGGCGCAGCCGCTCCATATGCAATGCGGTCGGATAGCCTTTGTGCTGGTCGAAAGCGTAATGCGGATATTGTTCGTGCAACACTTGCAACGCGGCGTCGCGCGCTGTCTTGGCCAGAATCGACGCCGCCGAAATAGCTTGCACCTTATCGTCGCCCTTGATGATGGCCTCGGAACGGATGCTGAGTTGCGGACAGCGGTTGCCATCGATCAGCGCCAGCGTCGGCAGCATGGCCAATCCTTCCACCGCGCGCCGCATCGCCAGCATGGTTGCCTGCAATATGTTGAGACTATCGATTTCCGCTTCTGAGCATTCAGCAATTGCCCAAGCCAAGGCATTGGCTTTGATTTGCTCAGCCAGCGCTTCGCGCCGTTCGGCAGTCAGTTTCTTGGAGTCGCGCAGGCCGCTGATCGGCCGCGCCGGATCGAGTATCACGGCGGCAGCAAACACCGGTCCGGCCAGGGGGCCGCGGCCAGCCTCATCGACGCCGCAAATGATTTCGCCGTCGTAGGTAAAAAGAGAGAGATTTGGATCAGATAGGGTCACGGCATTCCACGAAATAGGTACGCCGGATCAGGCCGGCGAGAATCCAGATGAGCGTCAACGTTGCTTTTTATTCTGCGCATTTTGCTCAATCACTTGCAACACCGCTTGCGCACTTTCGTTAGCGGTATCGCGCAACAAGGCATGATGCATCTCGGTAAAGCGTTGTCGCAACATCGCCTGGCGCGCAGGGTCTTCCAGCTGCTGCCAGAGCGCATCCGCCAACGCCTGCGGCGTTGCGGCGTGCTGCAGAAGCTCCGGCACCAGAAATTCACGCGCCATGATATTCGGCAAACCTATCCACGGCTGGTAACTCATATGGCGCAGGATTTCCCAAGTGGCGCGCATCATTTTGTAGGCGATCACCATAGGCTTCTTGTACAGGGCGACTTCCAGCGAGGCGGTGCCAGAGGCGACCAGCACCGCATCTGCGGCAGCCATGGCAGTGTGCGACTGGCCATCCAGCAACTGGATAGGCAGATCCTGCAAACCGGCCTGGCTGACCAGCTCGCTAAAGAATTTGCGTTGTTTCTCGCCCGCCATGGGAGCGACGAAACGCATGCCAGGATCGCGCTGCGCCAGTATTTTTGCAGCCTGCACAAAGGCGATTGTATTGTGTTTCAGCTCGCCCATGCGGCTGCCAGGCATGATCGCCACCACCCGGCCATCGGCCGGCAGGCCAAGCACGCTGCGCGCCGCGGCAACATCCGGCACCATCGGAATCACTTGCGCCAGCGGATGGCCGACGTAAGTTACCGGAATCCCCGCTTTGCGATAGATCTCTGCTTCAAATGGAAAGATGACCAGCATATGCGACGCCGCACGCGCGATCTTCTTGATACGGCCGCCGCGCCAGGCCCAGATCGAAGGGCCTATAAAATGCACCGTGGGAATGCCGGCCTGACGCAACTGTGCTTCCAGGCCGAAGTTGAAATCCGGCGCATCGACGCCGATAAACACACTCGGCTTTTCCGCCAGCAGGCGATCGCGCAGCGCGATCTGGATGCCCTTGATCTCGCGGTAGTGAGCAAGTACTTCGAACAAGCCGTTGACCGATAGCTTTTCCATCGGCCAGTCGCTGACAAAACCGTATTCAGCCATCTTGGCGCCGCCGATGCCATACATGGGCGCATCCGGCAAATGCGGACGCAGGCCGGACAGCAAACGGCTGGCCAGCAAATCGCCGGAGGTTTCTCCGGCGACCATGGCGATTGCTACGTTGGAGTCAGTGTCCGCCATATCAGCGGATGATGCCACGCGTAGAAGCGGCGATGAAATCACGCATCAGCCTCAAATATGCAGCGGATTCAGGCGTTTTCAGCTCTTCCTGCGCCAACACGGCCATGGCGTCGTCCAGCGCCAGGCCGGAACGATAAATAGTCCGGTAAGCACGCTTGATCGCCATGATTTGCTCGCTGCTGAAACCACGACGCCGCAGGCCTTCGCTATTGATCCCCGCAGGTTCGGCGCGGTTACCCGCGGCTGTCACGAACGGCGGAATATCCTGGCTGACAGCGGCAGTGAAAGCTGTCATCGCATGGGCGCCGATACGGCAAAACTGGTGCACGGTGGTAAAACCGCCGAGCAATACCCAGTCGCCTATGTGCACATGTCCCGCCAGCGTCGCGTTATTGGCGATCGTGGTATTACTGCCAATCTGGCAATCATGCGCCACGTGGACATAGGCCATGACCCAGTTATCGTCGCCGATACGGGTGACGCCGCCGTCCTGCACGGTACCGAGATTGAGAGTGACAAACTCGCGAATGGTGTTGCGGTCGCCAATCTCCAGACGGGTTGGCTCGCCGGCGTACTTCTTATCTTGCGGCACCGCGCCAATCGATCCGAACTGGAAAATCGAATTGTCGCGTCCGATCGTGGTGTGCCCTTCGATCACGGCATGCGGGCCGATCTTGCTGCCGGCGCCGATAGCGACATGCGGGCCGATCACCGTATAAGCGCCGACTTCCACGGAACTGTCGAGGGCCGCCTTAGGATCGATGACGGCCGTAGGGTGAATGCGCGTCATTGAATCACTCTGCCGGGCTGGCGTCCACCACCACAGTCGCAGCTGCGCCGGGACTGACAGCGGTGCGCATGGTGCACATGAATTCCGCTTCCACTGCCATTTCACCATCGACACTGGCAACCGCCTTGTATTTCCAGATACCGCGCACTACGCGCACGATTTCAACCTGCAGCTTGATCTGGTCGCCAGGTTCTACAGGGCGGCGGAAACGGGCTTTGTCGATGCCAAGGAAATACACTACGGTATTTTCATCCGGCTTGCGGCCTTCGGTCAGAAATGACAGCAAAGCGGCGGTTTGCGCCAATGCCTCGATGGTCAAGACGCCTGGCATCACCGGTTTATTGGGGAAATGGCCGTTGAAAAACTCTTCATTGATAGTGACATTCTTGATCGCAGTGATCGACTTGCCACTTTCCCAATTCAATACGCGATCAACCAGCAACAGCGGATAACGATGCGGCAGGTAAGTTTTGATCTGATTGATATCTAGCGTTTGGCTTGGACTATTCATTATCTTTTTCGGTAAGCTGTTGCGGTAACTGTTTAATGGATTTTTCCAGAGACCGGATTTTCTCACGCATTGTATTCAGATTGCGTACCAAGGCAGCAGATTTTTCCCAATCGCCGTGTTTTGCAATCGGATAAAAACCGGTGTATTGGCCCGGTTCGGAAATCGAGCGCAATGCCAGCGTCCCCGCTGACACATGCACATGATCGACGATGGTAATGTGGCCATGGATCATCGCCGCCCCGCCTATCGAGCAATATTTACCGATTGTGGCGCTGCCGGCGATGCCGGCGCAAGCTGCAATCGCAGTATGGGCGCCGATATGGCAGTTATGGGCGATCTGGATCTGGTTGTCCAGCTTGACCCCTTCTTCAATCACGGTATCGGCCAAAGCGCCGCGGTCTATGGTGGTATTGGCGCCGATTTCGACGTCGTCGCCGATCAATACCCGGCCGGTCTGGGGAATCTTGACCCAGACTCCGCCGTCATTGGCAAAACCGAAACCATCGGCGCCGATCACCACACCGGAATGGATGATGGCGCGCTGGCCAATCTGGCACGCGTCATAAATCGTGACATTAGGATACAGCCGACTTTCTGCGCCGATGCTGACGTCCCGGCCAAGCACGCAACCGGCCCCGATCCGGACGTTTTCACCAATCGAAGCGCCAGCCTCGATAACCGCGTTGGCGCCGATAGAAGCAGTCGCAGCGACATGGGCGGCAGGATCTACATTGGCTGCCGGATGAATTCCAGGCGGCACCGGGATGGCATTTTTTGCAGCAAACAACTGCGCCGCCCGCGCAAAATACGCATAGGGATTGGCCGCGACAATACGCGCACCGTGATAATCGGCGCCGACCGCTGCATCATCTGCTGCAGACAAAATGATCGCCGCCGCCTGAGTTTGCGACACCTGGGAACGAAACTTGGGATTGGACAGGAAGGTGATCTGTGATGCGCTGGCGTCGCTCAGTGGCGCGATGCCGGATACCTGGATATCCGCATCACCGATCAATTGGCCACCCAAGCTAGCGACCAATTCTTTTAGCCGAATGCTCATACTGTGGCCTTAACAGAATCTGGATTTATGCAAAATCCCGCCAGCAGCGTTATGCCTCCTAGCTGTACATCCGTACTATCGTCGTCGGCATGCCTTGCTGGCGAAATTTTGCATAAATCCAGGGAGTGAATTTATTTATTGAGAATCTTCAACACTTTGTCAGTGATATCGATACGCGGGCTGACATACACCCCGCCCTCCTGGAACACCATATCGTATTTTTCCGCTTCAGCAATCTGCTTGATCGCCTTGGTCGAACGTTCCAGCACAATCGCCAGTTCTTCGTTGCGGCGCTGGTTCAGATCTTCGCGGAACTCACGTTGCTTGCGTTGAAAATCCTTGTCCAGATCGCTCAGCTCGCGTTGGCGTTTGATCCGCTCGGATTCCGAAATCACGGCCGAATCCTTGTCCAGCTTGTCTGCCATGTTTTTCAGGCGGGTAGCCTGATCTTGCAGATCTTTGTCGCGCTTGGAAAACTCGGCTTCGATTTTGGTTTGTGCAGTCTTGGCCGGTGTCGCTTCACGCAAAATGCGCTCGCTGCTGACGAAGGCGATTTTCGAGCCTTCATCAGCATGCGCCGGCGCCACCGACAATATGCACATCGCCAGCAAGCCGGCCGATGGCAATGATGTAAATATTTTAATTAGAGATTTCAACACTGTTCTCCGCAATTCAAATGATGCAACTTGTGCATTATGCCATTCTTGCCAGGAACTGCAATTGTGCAGTATCCCGACGTTTTAGAAGCCGGTACCCAACTGGAACTGGAACGACTGCTGCTTATCGGTCGGTTTCGCATTCAAAGGTTTGCCGTAACTGATTTTCAACGGGCCGATAGGTGACACCCAGCTCAAACCGATACCAGTAGAATAACGCAACTCACTCAACTGCATCGGCGACTTGTCTGCATACACCTGGCCACCATCGAGGAAGGTGAACCAGCGCAAGGTGCGGTCGTTGCCGGAACCAGGGAACGGGAATTGCGCTTCCAGGTTGCCGAACAAGCGCGACGCGCCACCCATGGAATCGCCGTACTGGTCGCGGTTGGTGCCTACGCCCAGGGTCGAGCCTTCAAATCCACGCACGGTGCCGATACCGCCGGCATAGTAGTTCTTGAACACAGGGAACGGCTTGCCGCCGATGCCGCGGCCATAGTCGATTTCGCCGTTCGCAGCCAAGGTCACAGCATTGCTGAACAAAGGCTGGAAGTACTGGTGCTGATAGCTGGCACGGTAATAGCGCAAGGTGCCGACTGCGGAAACTTCAAGACTGGCGCGCTGATAGCGGCCCTTGGTTGGCACCAGTGCACTGTCGCGGCTGTCGCGCTGCCATGCTGCCGTCAGCGGGAAACTGTTGGTAGTCGCTGCCGACGGGCTGCTCAAGACCTTATAGCCCAGGCCGCTGTCGACCAGTTGGCCGTTACCGAAGTCGCTGACATATTGCTGATAAAGCAGCGGGCTGGAGGCGTCGGCCTTGACGTTGGTGTTTTCGATACCGACGCCGAAGAACACCGTATCCAGCTCCGAGAACGGCACACCGAATTTGATATCGCTACCGATGGTTCTTACCTTGTAGTCACCGGTGGTGTACTGCGACGGGCGCACGGTACGGTAGTAGACATCGTAGGTACGGCTGATGCCATCATCGGTAAAGTAAGGATTGGTTTGCGACAGTGCAACCACCCGCGAGTAGCTGCTGGTATTGACATCCAGGCCGATGGTATTACCGCTGCCGAAAGCATTCTGTTGCTGGATCGAGCCAGACAAACTCAATTTATCCGTTTGCGAAAAACCGGCGCCAACCTGGATATTACCGGTCGGCTTCTCGGTCACCGCCATGTTGATATCCACCTGATCGGAAGTGTTCGGCACTTCCGGCGTTTCGATGGCGACGTCCTTAAAATAGCCAAGGCGGTCAACCCGGTCGCGCGAAAGCTTGATCTTCGAACCGTCATACCAGGAATCTTCAAATTGACGGAATTCGCGGCGCACCACTTCATCGCGCGTCTTGGTATTGCCGGCAACGTTGATGTGGCGTACGTACACGCGCTTGCCGGGGTCGACCAAAATGGTAAACGCCACTTCTTTGGTTTCGCGATTCAAATCCGGATTGGCGTTGACGTTAGCAAATGCATAGCCGAAATTACCCAGGCGCTCCGACATCTTCTTGGTACTGTTGTTGAGCTTTTCACCGTTGTAGATGTCGCCCTTTTTCAGCTCCATCAGCGCACTGAGTTCGCTCTCACGGCCAAACATCTCGCCTTCCATCTTGATGTCGGAAACCTTGTATTTCTCACCTTCATTGATATTGACGGTGATGTAGATATCTTTCTTGTCCGGGGTAATCGAAACCTGGGTCGACTCCACTTGCATTTCGATATAGCCGCGGTTCAGGTAATACGAACGCAAGGTCTCGATATCACCCGACAATTTCTCTTTCGCGTACTGATCCGCCTTGGTGTACCAGGTAAACCAGCCTGGCGAACGCAGTTTTATCTGGTCGCGCAGAGTGCCGTCAGAAAACGCCTTGTTGCCGACGAAACGGATTTCCTTGATGCGCGATACTTCGCCTTCATCCACCGCGAACGTGACGTTGACCCGGTTACGTTCGATAGGGGTAACAGTAGTAGTCACCTTCATGCCGTACAGGCCGCGTGACAGGTATTGTTTCTTCAATTCCTGTTCAGCGCGATCGACCTGGGCTTTATCGAAAATGCGCGATTCGCCAACGCCGATTTCTTTCAATGCCTTGGTCAGTTGATCTTTATCGAATTCCTTGATGCCGGAAAAATCGACGCCGGCAATTGACGGCCGTTCTTCCACCATGACCACCAGCACATCGCCTTCGGACTCAACCCGGACATCCTTGAAGAAGCCGGTCGCATACAATGCCTTGATCGCTGCCGTACCTTTCTCATCGGTGAAGGTTTCACCGACGCGCACCGGCAGGTAACTGAAAACGGTACCTGCCTCGGTACGTTGAATCCCTTCGATGCGGATATCCTTGACCACAAACGGCTGTACCGCCAGCGCTTGGCCCGAACACAGGGCAAAGGCAGCAGCAGCAATCAAACGACGGGGAAGAATCGACAAAGGGAAGTGCTCAGAATGTAATTTCATTAGCGATCGTTTTTTATCAATGTCCTTGCCTGCCACGATTGTCAGACAAGAGAGCGGAACTTAAAATATGAGCCGAACGATGTCGTTAAACATGGCGACCATCATCAACGTCATCAGAATACCGATACCTGCGCGCTGTGCAATTGCACCAATCCGCTCAGGAATGGGGCGTCCAGTCAAAACTTCCAGCGAATAATACAGCAAATGGCCACCATCTAGAACCGGAATAGGCAGCAAATTCATGACGCCCAGACTGATGCTGATGAAGGCGATAAAGCTCAGATAGCTGAATGCGCCGATACGCGCAGTCTGGCCTGCGTAGTCGGCAATGGTGATAGGACCGGTGATATTTTTCCAGGAAACCTCGCCGATCACCATTTTACCCAGCATCTTGAGGGTCAAGACACTGCCGTCCCAGGTCCGCTGGGCGCCCTTGGCCAGCGCCTGCAGCGGCGGGCTGCTGACCAGGATCATTTCCGGCGCCATCGGCATTTCGACCTTAATCAAGCCGATTTGCCCATTTTTGCCGGCTTGCGCTTGCGGCGTCACGCTCAGGGTGAAACTATTGCCGTTTCGCAAACCTGCAAGAGTCAGCGGTTTGCCTGGCGATGCGTTGACCTTATCGACGAAAGCGACGCCATCGGCAACCGGCTCGCCATTCACGCTGGTAATCAGATCGCCTTCATGCAAGCCAGCCTGCATGGCAGGGCCGCCCGGCAGGATTTTGCCGAGGACCGCTTTGGCGCGCGCCAGCTTGATACCTAATTTTCCAAGAAAATCGCCTTCAAGATCCTTCGCCGTCAGCCCGTCTATCGGCAAATTAACGGTATCGAGCAAATTGCCGCCTGTCGGGCCGGCATTGGGCTTGCGGATGTCGAGCTTGATCGGCGTCTTATCGATCACTCCCTGCAGCACTTTCCAGCGCAACTCGGACCAGGCCTGGATCGCGTCGCCGTTCACCGCCGTAATTAATTCGTCGCCGCGCAAACCGGCCTGATAGGCCGCAGTCTGCTCAGCGACGGCGCGCACTCTTGGCGTAGGCTCCATCTCGCCATAGCAGTACAAACCGGCAAATAATAAAATGGCAAGGATGAAATTGGCCAGAGGGCCGGCCACCACGATCGCCATGCGCCGCCATACTGACTGGCGGGTAAATTCGCGTCGCAGTTCTTGCGGCGGCAAACCGCTCACGTCTTGCTCGCGAGCATCGAGCATCTTGACGTAGCCGCCCAAAGGCAGGATGGAAATAGCCCATTCGGTTTGATCGGGGCCAAATTTGCGCGAGAAAACAATCTTGCCCATCCCCACCGAAAAGCGCAGCACCTTGACGCCGCACAAACGTGCGACCCAATAATGGCCAAGCTCGTGGATGATGACCAGGGAGCCAAGTGCGACAACAAATGCCAGGATAGTTTGCAGGAAGGCCATTGAGTGCTATGCGATCAGGAAATCAAGGAATGAACTGTTTGGCGCGCCAGAAGATCCTGCTCAAGCAACGAATCGATATCGCTTACCGCGCACAGCGGCAATTTATCCACGGTGCGCGCTATCAATTGATCGATCATGCGAAAGCCGATTTTTCCATCTAGAAAAGCTTGGACCGCGATTTCATTCGCTGCGTTCAATATTGTTGCTGCCGAACCGCCGGCTCGCAATGCATCATACGCGAGTTTCAGACAGGGAAAACGCTGCAGGTCGGGCCGGCTGAATTGTAACTGTCCGACCACGGTCAGATCGAGCGGATTGACGCCGGACGCCATCCGCTCCGGATAAGCGAGCGCATAGGCAATCGGGGTGCGCATATCGGGGTTGCCCAATTGCGCCAGGACCGAACCGTCAACATAAGAAACCATGGAGTGAATCACGCTTTGCGGATGAATCACCACCTCGATCTGATCAGCCGAGGCGCCGAACAGCCAATGCGCCTCGATCACTTCCAGGCCCTTATTCATCATGGTCGCGGAATCGACCGAAATCTTGCGTCCCATGACCCAGTTCGGATGGGCAATCGCCTCCTCTGGCGTGACGGACTCCAAAGTCTCCACGGCCCGGTTCAGGAACGGCCCGCCGGAAGCGGTCAGCAATATTTTCGCCACCCCAAGTGCCGCCGGCTGACGCTGATAGCCATGCGGCAAACACTGGAAAATCGCATTGTGTTCGCTGTCGATAGGCAACAGCACGGCGCCGCTTTGTGTCACTGCATCGATGAACAACTGCCCCGACATGACCAAGGCTTCTTTGTTCGCCAGCAGGATTTTTTTGCCGGCCTTGGCGGCAGCCAAAGTCGGCGCCAGACCTGCCGCGCCGACGATTGCCGCCATCACCGCATGACACGCCTCGGCGCTAGCCACCTGAGATAACGCCGCAGCACCATACAGCACTTCGATTGCAGGCGCTTTGTCCCGCAACAAGGCGCTTAGCTGCTGCGCCGCCGCCGCGCTGCCCACCACTGCCAGTTGCGGCTTGAAGCGCAGGCATTGCTCAGCCAGTTGTTCAACCCGGCTGTGCGCGGTCAGGGCGTATACCGAATAGCGTTCGGGATGACGCGCCAGTACATCCAGCGTCGACATGCCGATCGAACCGGTGGAGCCGAGAATAGTAATATTTTGCATACGACCTAAAACCAAAAACTCAATAATGCGGCCAAGGGCAATACCGGTATCAGCGCATCGACCCGGTCCAGCACGCCGCCGTGACCAGGCAGCAGATTGCTGCTGTCCTTGATGCCGGCCCGGCGTTTCAGTAGCGATTCAAACAAATCGCCGGCCACACTGGCGGCTACCAGAACTGTCGCTGCCGCCAGCAATCCAGCCCAACCCCAGCTAGCCAGCAAACGCATCGGGAACGTCTCGGCCAGCGCAGGCGCCAGGCTAAACCCGAATACCATGATCAGCACCAGGATCCAGCCGCCGAGCGCCCCTTCCCAAGACTTGCCGGGAGAAATCGAAGGCGCCAGCTTGTGCCGGCCGAATGCTTTACCGGAAAAATAGGCGCCGATGTCCGCCACCCAAACGATCACCAGGACCGACAACAGATATAGCGGCGATTGATGAAACAGCACCACAATCGCCAGAAAGCAGCCAAAAATCGCGATGGCGTAACTGCCGGCAACCAGCCGGTTGCCGAAGCTGCTCAAGGCCGGCAGGCCCAGACCTAAGGCCGGCACAAAGCGCAAGCACCAGATTGCCACGCAGAGTACAAACAATAAACGAATATTGGGACCGCTGCCGGTGTACATGATGGCGCCGAACAAAATCAGCGCAGCCAGTCCCCAGGCCAGAGCGGCTTTGGCGGAAGCGCCGAAGATCCTGGCGCTTTCCCAGATGGCTGCTGCAAAAAAGAGCGTCGAGACGACGACGAATGCGGGGAAATAATTGAAGTACAAGATCGGCAGCAAGACTGCCAATAAAAGCAAGGCCGTGATGACACGCGTTCTTAGCATCAGGAAGCCTGCTCCAGCAATTGTGCACTGGTGCGCCCGAAGCGACGCTCCCGCTGCTGATAAGAGGCAATTGCCTTGTCCAGCTCGTCAGCGCCGAAATCCGGCCAATAGGTATCGGTAAAATACAGCTCGCTATACGCCAGTTGCCACAGCAGGAAATTGGAAATGCGTTGCTCGCCGCCGGTACGAATAAACAGATCCGGTTCAGGCGCATAGGCCATGGCCAGGTGCTGCGCCAATTCTTCTTCTGTGAAGGCGGCAGGATCCTGGCCGGCGCCGGCGCCAGGAACAGCTGCCCCGCCGCGTGCCGCCAGCATTTTTTGCACTGCCTGCATCACATCCCAGCGGCCGCCGTAGTTAGCGCAGACGGTGACAGTCATGGCAGTGTTGCCGGCGGTCTTACGCTCAGCGTTGTCGATCATTTGCTGCAGCTTGTCATCGAAGCGGCTTAAATCGCCGACCACTTTCAGGCGAATGCCGTTGGCGTGCATCTTGCCCACTTCGCGTTCCAGCGCCACCATGAACAAACGCATCAGCAGCGACACTTCATCGGCTGGCCGGCGCCAGTTTTCCGAGCTGAAGGCGAACAGCGTCAGGTATTCGACGCCACGTACGGCACAGGCTTCGACCACCGCGCGCACCGCCTCGACGCCCTTGCCGTGACCGGCAACGCGCGGCAAAAAGCGACCGGTCGCCCAGCGGCCGTTGCCGTCCATGATAATGGCAACGTGCCGTGGCACGGACGGACTTGCTGGCAGTGATTGCGTGGAACTTGTATGAGCCATAGATAATGAGATAAGAAAATGGAGAGCGGCAGAACGGCCGTGGTCACACCGTCATGATCTCTTTTTCTTTGTCGACCACTTGTTTATCAACTTCAGCCACAGACTTGTCGGTCAATTTCTGGATCTCGTCCTGCGCACGACGTTCGTCGTCTTCCGAGCATTCCTTGTCCTTGACCAGTTTCTTGAAGGACTCGTTAGCATCGCGCCGAATATTGCGAATGGCAATTTTTGCATCTTCCGCTTCACCCTTGACCAGCTTCACCATTTCCTTGCGGCGCTCTTCTGTCAGCGCTGGCGTCGGCACACGGATCATCTCGCCTTGGGTGGATGGGTTGAGGCCCAGATCGGATTCACGGATGGCCTTCTCGACCACCGCAATCATTTTCTTCTCAAATGGCTGTACGCCAATGGTACGGGCATCGATCAAGGTCACATTGGCAACCTGGCTCAGGTTGGTCGGGCTGCCGTAGTACTCCACCATGATGTGATCGAGAATCCCGGTGTGGGCGCGACCGGTGCGTACTTTCGCCAGATCGGCGCGCAAAGTCTCAAGCGACTTTTGCATTCTCAGTTCAGTATTCTTTTTAACTTCAGCAATACTCATGCTGCTCTCCTATTCGAAAACTTTAAAACGAAACTTTAAAACGAAACTTTAAAACGAAACTTTAAAACGAAACTTTAAAAATCAATTACTTATTTGTGTAACTCATTTGTGTAACTCATTTGCGTAACTCATTTGCGTAACTCATTTGCCTAATTTATTTACGTAACTCATTTGCGTAAATATTATAAATTACACAAATAATTTAAACGTGCACCAAAGTACCCTCATCTTCACCCATGATGACCCGCTTCAGCGCGCCGGGCTTGACGATGGAGAATACCTTGATCGGCAGTTTCTGGTCGCGGCACAGGGCAAACGCGGTGGCATCCATGACTTGCAGATGCTTGGTGATTGCCTCATCGAAAGTGATGTGCGAATAGCGCGTTGCCGTTGGATCTTTATTTGGATCTGCGCTATAGACGCCGTCAACCTTGGTCGCCTTCAGGACGATTTCCGCACCGATTTCCGAACCGCGCAATGCCGCTGCGGTATCGGTGGTAAAGAACGGATTGCCGGTACCCGCTGCAAAGATGACAATTTTATCTTCTTCCAGATATTGCAGGGCTTTAGGCCGCACATAAGGCTCGACTACCTGCTCGATGCTGATTGCCGACATGACACGGGCTGTGAGGCCTTTTTGCCGCATGGCGTCTGCCAATGCCAGCGAATTCATCACGGTTGCCAGCATTCCCATATAGTCGGCGGTGGCGCGATCCATACCCTGGGCGCCCGGCGCTACGCCGCGGAAAATATTACCGCCGCCAATCACGATCGCCAGTTCAACGCCTAACTCAGCCACTTCGGCGACATCAGCAACCATACGATCGATCGTCGCCCGATTGATGCCATAGGCGTCGTCGCCCATCAGAGCCTCACCGGAGAGTTTCAGGAGAACACGCTTGTAAGCTGGTTTTGTCATGGTCTGGGCCCCTTGTGGCTTTCCGATTGATAATGTATTAGTCAATGCCTGGCTGAAGGACTGCAGCGCCATTGTCAGGCCAAACCGCAGCAAAATCCACTATCAACGCGCGCTTTCAGCGTGTATCGATGCTCAGCGCCGATTCCTGCGACCTTTCCCGCCCCGGGTTACGGAGCAGCGATTCAGCAAGGCATTCCTTAGTCCTTGGCTCGCGAAGAAAATTCCTCAGAGCCAAAAAAACGGGCCTTTCGGCCCGTATTCTTGCTTACGCCTGCTTGGCCGCAGCAACCGTCGCTGCAACTTCTGCAGCGAAGTCATCTTGTTTCTTCTCGATGCCTTCACCGACCACAAACATGGTGAACGACTTAACGCTGCTATTAGTTGCCTTCAGCATTTGTTCAACAGTTTGCTTGTCATTCTTGACGAAAGTCTGATTCAGCAAAGAAACTTCCTTCAGGAATTTCTGCACCGAACCTTCAATCATCTTGGCCGCGATATCCGCAGGCTTGCCGGATTCAGCCGCCTTCAGAGTAGCTACCGAACGCTCTTTCTCGATCAGTTCGGCAGGCACCTGGTCCGACGACAAGGAGACCGGCTTCATCGCTGCAATGTGCATGGCAACGTCTTTACCGACTTGTTCGTCGGCGCCGTCGAATTCAACCATCACGCCGATACGTGTGCCATGCAGGTAAGAAACCAGCTTGGCGGCAGTGTCAAAACGTGTGAAACGGCGAATCGACATATTTTCGCCGATACGGCCGATCAAGGCAGCGCGAGTTTCCTCAACGGTGCTACCGTCGAGCGGCAAAGCCGACAAGGCAGCGACGTCGGCCGGATTGTTTTCTGCAACCAGCTTGGCGCAAGCATTTGCCAAAGCCAGGAAGTCGTCGTTCTTGGTCACGAAGTCGGTTTCGCAATTGACTTCCACCAGGGCGCCAACGCCGCCGGCGATATACGCTGCAACCACGCCTTCGGCGGTCACGCGGGAAGCGGCTTTGGAAGCCTTGCCGCCCAGTTTCACGCGCAGAATTTCTTCTGCTTTGTCCATGTCGCCGCCAGCTTCGGTCAACGCTTTTTTGCATTCCATCATAGGCGCATCAGTCTTTGCGCGCAGTTCGCCTACCAGTGCTGCTGTAATTGCCGCCATACTATTCTCCTAGCTGAGTTGATGCTGTTCTTGCTGTCCTGCCGACCTGGTCACCGCTGTGCAGTGCGCCCAATCATCAGCCTTCCAGCAGCATCATTCAAAATATATTCGGGTAAAAAATAAGCAAGTGATACAAAAAAAGGGGCAACCACGCCCCCTTTTTATTCTGAAGTATCGAACCTCAGATTTGAGGCTTAAGCCTGATCGTTAACTTCAACGAATTCATCGCCGGCTGCGCCCTTGATAGCTTCAACCACGTCGTTCACTGCATTGGCACGACCTTCCAGGATCGCATCGGCAACGCCGCGAGCGTACAGAGCGATTGCCTTGGACGAGTCATCGTTACCAGGGATAACGTAAGTCACGCCGTCTGGCGAGTGGTTGGTGTCAACCACGCCGATAACCGGGATGCCCAGTTTAGCGGCTTCAGTGATGGCGCCCTTGTGGTAGCCGACGTCGATCACGAAAATTGCGTCAGGAATGCCGCCCATGTCCTTGATGCCGCCGATAGCCTTTTGCAGCTTGATCAGTTCGCGTTGGAACATCAGGCCTTCTTTTTTGCTCAGCTTCTCAACCGAACCGTCTTCAATCGCGGCTTCCATTTCTTTCAGGCGCTTGATCGAGGTCTTGATGGTCTTGAAGTTGGTCAGCATGCCGCCCAACCAGCGTTGGTCAACGAAAGGCGAACCCGAACGTGCTGCTTCAGCAGCAACGATTTCGCGTGCTTGACGCTTGGTGCCGACAAACAGGATGTTGCCGCGGTTGGATGACAATTGGCGGATGTACTTCATCGCCTCTTGGTACATACCAAGGGTCTTTTCCAGGTTGACGATATGAATCTTGTTGCGGTGACCGAAGATGAACGGCGCCATCTTTGGGTTCCAGAAACGGGTTTGGTGACCGAAGTGGACACCGGCTTCCAGCATTTCACGCATTGTTACTGACGACATAATTTTCTCCAGGGTTAGGTCTGGAACCCGCTCAGTCACTATCTTTGCCGTATTTACACACCGACAAGAACAGCACCCTTTTCGAGCGGATTCGCGCTTTTAAAACCGATTTTTAAACAAAATGAACTACTCAAACAACGACATAGCCAGATAGCAATCCGAGCTAACCCAAGATTGTACCCCAAAACCCCAGACTTCTTCAAGCGCCGCGAGGCATATCTTTAAGCGCATCTTGTTGGGCTCGTTTATAATCGTGACCTGAGCGAAAACAGGCCGTTTTCGGCTGTTTTCCAGTCGCTTTCCAACGAATTTCAAGAATTTCTCATACTCATTCTTATATTTTATGACTTCCATCTCGATTAAAACCGCCGAAGATATCGCCGGCATGCGCATCGCCGGCAGGCTCGCCTCGGAAGTGCTCGATTACATCACGCCGTTCGTCAAGGTCGGCGTCACCACCGGTGAGCTGGATCGCCTGTGCCACGAGTACATGACAAATGTGCAAGGCACCATCCCTGCCCCGCTGAACTATTGCCCGCCCGGTTATACGCCCTATCCGAAGGCTATCTGCACCTCGGTCAATGACGTCATCTGCCACGGCATTCCGGGCGACAAGGTATTGAAAAGCGGCGATGTCGTGAATCTCGATATCACCGTCATCAAGAATGGCTACCACGGCGACACCAGCCGCATGTTCTATGTCGGCGAACCCTCGATCATGGCCAAGCGCCTGGGCGACATCACCTATGAATGCATGTGGCTGGGAATTTCCAAGATCAAACCCGGCGCGCATCTGGGCGATATCGGCTATGTGATTCAGCAGCACGCCGAAAAAGCCGGCTACAGCGTAGTTCGCGAATTCTGCGGCCACGGCATCGGCAAGGTGTTCCACGAAGAGCCGCAGGTATTGCACTACGGCCGTCCCGGCACTCTGGAACGACTGGAAGCCGGCATGATTTTCACGGTCGAGCCGATGATCAACGCCGGCCGCCGTGATATTCGCGAAATGGGCGACGGCTGGACCATCAAGACCAAGGATCGCAGCTTGTCGGCCCAATGGGAGCATACCGTTCTGGTGACAGAAACCGGCTACGAAATCCTGACCCAATCCGCTGGTACACCGCCACCGCCTGCCTTCATTCAACCAGCGACTAACGCCACTACCGCGTAGTTGGCTTACATTTACATGACGACACTTGCCGCGACTCTCAAAAAACAGCTTAGGACCGAGCGGCAAACCATCATCTCTGCATTTCTGGCGGACGGCAAACCCGGCGAACTGCTGACGGCGTTGCGGCGCAGCGTCGACATCGCCCTCACGCAAGCCTGGAAAATGCTGGAGCTGCCGTCCAGTGCGGCGCTGGTGGCGGTCGGCGGTTATGGCCGCGGCGAGTTATTCCCGCATTCCGACGTCGATGTGCTGATCCTGCTGGCCGCCAGCCCGGACCCCGAATTGAAAGCCAAGCTGGAACAACTGGTGCAGCTGTTTTGGGATATCGGTCTCGAAATCGGCCACAGTATCCGCACCATAGACGAATGCCTGAGCGAATCTGCCGCCGACATCACGGTTCAGACCAGCTTGCTGGAAGCGCGGCTGGTGAGCGGTAATCAGCCACTGTTCCATCAGTTGCAGGAACGCTGCAATGCGGCCATGGACGCCTGCGCCTTTTTCCAGGAAAAAATCCTGGAAATGCGCCAGCGCCACGTCAAGTATGAAGATACGCCCTACAGCCTGGAACCGAACTGCAAGGAAAGCCCGGGCGGCTTGCGCGACTTGCAAGTCATCCTGTGGGTGGCGAAGGCTGCCGGCCTCGGCGAATCCTGGCCCAAGCTGGCCAAGCATGGCCTGATCACCGCCGCCGAAGCACGCCAGCTGTCACGCCAGGAACGTGCCTTCAAAGATATCCGGATCCGCCTGCACATCTACACCAATCGGCGCGAAGACCGGCTGGTGTTCGACGTCCAGACGCCGATCGCCGAAGCACTCGGTTTCCAGACCACCGAAACCCGGCGCGCCAGCGAATACCTGATGCAGCGCTATTACTGGGCCGCCAAAGCGGTGACCCAGCTCAACACCATCCTGCTGCAAAATATCGAAGTGCAACTGTTTCCGCAGCCGATGGCGCCGCAACGCATCAACGACCGCTTCAACCACCTTAACCACCTGATCGATATCGCACGCGACGACCTGTTCCAAACCACGCCGTCAGCGATGCTGGAATTGTTCCTGCTGCTGGCCCAGCATAGCGAACTGAAGGACATGACCGCGCGCACCCGGCGCGCCCTGTGGCATGCCCGCGTCAAGATCGACAACAGGTTCCGCCGCGATCCGCTGAATCGGTCACTGTTCATCCAGATCATCCAGGCGCCGCAGGGAATTACCCACGCGCTGCGCGGCATGAATCAAACCAGCATCCTGGGTCGTTACCTGCCGAATTTCCGGCGCATCGTCGGCCAGATGCAGCACGACCTGTTCCATGTCTACACGGTCGACCAGCATATCCTGATGGTGGTGCGCAACGTGCGCCGCTTTACCATGAGCGAACATGCCCATGAATATCCGTTTTGCAGCCAGCTGATCGCCAACTTCCCGCGCGCCTGGCTGTTGTATGTCGCCGCCTTGTTCCATGACATCGCCAAGGGCCGTGGCGGCGATCACTCCAAGCTAGGCATGACCGACGCCCTGCATTTCTGCCAGCAGCATGGCTTGCCGGCGGCGGATACCGAGCTGGTGGTGTTCCTGGTCGAACATCACCTGACCATGTCCCAAGTGGCGCAAAAGCAGGATCTGTCGGACCCCGAGGTGATCCTCAACTTTGCCGCCACCATGAAGGATGAACGTCATCTTACTGCGCTCTACCTGCTGACCGTGGCCGACATCCGTGGCACCAGCCCCAAGGTGTGGAATGCCTGGAAAGGCAAATTGCTGGAAGACCTGTACCGCATGACGCTGCGGGTGCTGGGCGGTGAAACGCCGTCGGCCGATCGCGAACTGAAAAATCGCCAGGAAGAAGCCCTGAAAACCCTGCGCCTGTATGGCTTGGCGGCAGACGCTCACGAGCAGTTGTGGCAGCAACTCGACGTCGCCTATTTCTTGCGCCACGACGCTTCCGACATCGCCTGGCAAACCCGCTCCTTCTACAACCAGACCGACAGCGCCAATCCGATCGTCAAGTGCCGCCTGGCGCCGATCGGCGAAGGTTTGCAGGTGGCGGTCTACACCAAGGACCGGAGCGACCTGTTCATCCGCATCAGCAGCTATTTCGACAGCAAGAATTTCAGCATCCTGGATGCAAAAATCCAGACCACGCGGCACGGCTACGCGCTCGATTCTTTCCTCATCAGCGCGCCGCTGTTTGCCAAGCACTATCGCGACATCATCAACCTGATCGAGCATGAACTGACCCTTTTACTGCAATCCGACAGCCCGCTGCCGGCGCCCTCCAAGGGCCGCCTGTCACGGCTGTCGCGCACCTTCCCGGTGACGCCGACGGTCGATCTGCGCCCCGACGACCGCGGCCAGTATTACCTGCTATCGATTACCGCCAATGACCGCACCGGGCTGCTGTATTCCGTCGCCAGCGTCCTGGCCAAGCACAAGATCAATTTGCACACCGCCAAGATCATGACCCTCGGCGAGCGGGTCGAAGACGTGTTCCTGGTCGATGGCAATGCGCTTAACCATGCGCGATTGCAAATCCAGCTGGAAACCGATTTGCTGGATGCGCTGCATATTTAGCTTCGATTTAAGCTGCTCTGCAGTTTTTATTTTTATACTCTTCTTATTCGATTTAAGCTGCTCTGCAGTTTTTATTTTTATACTCTTCTTATTTTTTGCATTCCATGACCGAACCATTACGCCTTTCCAAACGCATGTCAGAACTCGGGCTATGCTCGCGCCGCGAAGCCGATGAATGGATCGCTCGCGGCTGGGTCCGGGTTGATGGCGTCGTCGTCTCGGAACTCGGCAGCAAAGTATTGCCAAGCCAGCGCATCAGCGTCGAACGCCAGGCCGCGGCCGAACAATCGAAACGGGTCACCATCCTGATCAACAAACCGGTCGGTTACGTCAGCGGCCAGGCCGAAGACGGTTATCAACCGGCGGTGGCGCTGATCAAGGAAGCCAACCGCTGGAGCGAAGACCGCTCGCCGACCTTGTTCCATCCGACCCAGTTGCGCAGCCTGGTGCCGGCCGGCCGCCTCGATATCGATTCGGTCGGCCTGCTGGTGCTGACCCAGGATGGCCGCATCGCCAAGCATCTGATCGGCGAAGAAACCAGCGTCGATAAAGAATACCTGGTGCGGGTGCGCTACACCAAAGGCGACAAGCTGCCCGACGCCGAACTGCGCCGCCTCAATCACGGCCTGACCCTGGACGGCAAAAAGCTCAAGCCGGCCATCGTCAAATGGCAAAACGAGGACCAGCTGAGTTTCACCTTGCGCGAAGGTAAAAAACGCCAGATTCGCCGCATGTGCGATATGGTCGGGCTCAAGGTATTGGGTTTGAAACGGGTGCGGATTGGCGGTGTGAAGCTGGGGAATTTGCCGGAAGGGCAATGGCGCTATCTGGGCGCAGACGAGCAATTTTAATACCGGCTTAATAATACGGCTTAATAATACGGCTTAATAACACCGGCTTAAGAAACCGGGTCAGCCTCAACGCTGACCCGCAGGCCGCAGCGGGCGGCCAGCGAGGGCCGCTGCCGCTTCCAAGAAACTACAAGAAACGATCCAGAATCTTGCGGCTGGCCTTGTCCAGGGCCTGCGTATCGCGGATCAGGAACTGCACGCCGTGGCTGTCGGCAATCAACAAACTGGTCGCCACGATGCGCCGGATATCCTCTTCCCCCTTCAGCGTAAAAGAAGCATCGCCGCGATTGGTTTCCACGTACCAGGTGCTAGGTGCGGTAAAACTGGAAACCCGTTGAATACGCCGAATTTCCGGCATGAATTCACGGCTCGCCAGTTCTTTCTCGACCATGGCGCGGGTCGCATCCGGCAAATCACTCAGGCGTGAAATCCAGGCCAGCTCCTGGCCATCGCCGTTCACCAGCGAGATGCCGTCGTCCGGCGCGCCGATAGGAAAGGCGCGCACCGGCACCACGCCTTCATGCACTTCGCCATTCGCGCCGGTGTATACCAGACGACCAAAGGCATTGCGGCTTAGTTTGAAATCATGGATTGTCATGCGGCACTCTCATCGCTCTCTTCGCTGTCTTCATCGACCAATGTCGGCTCGGCATCGACGTTGCGCAACTGCGCTTGATACAGACGGTAATAGGCGCCTTCGCGCAGCATCAATTCGTCATGGCTGCCGACCTCGACTATCTGGCCGCGATCCAGCACCACCAATCGGTCAGCCTTGCGCAAGGTCGACAAACGGTGAGCAATCGCTATCGTGGTGCGGCCTTGCACCAGGTTGTCGAGCGCTTTCTGGATTTCTTTTTCTGTAGTGGTGTCGACCGACGACGTAGCTTCATCCATGATCAGGATGCGCGGATCGATCAGCAAGGCGCGGGCAATCGAAATACGCTGGCGTTCGCCGCCCGACAGCGCCTGGCCGCGTTCGCCCACCAGCGAGTCATAACCTTGCGGCAAGCGCAGAATGAATTCGTGGGCATGGGCGGCGCGCGCGGCGGCAACGATTTCTTCGCGGGTGGCTTCAGGTTTTCCGTAGCAGATATTCTCTGCAATCGTGCCGAAAAACAGGAACGGCTCTTGCAGCACCAGGCCGATATTGCGGCGGTATTCCGAGATCGGCATGGAGCGGATATCGACGCCGTCAATCCGTATCGATCCTTCCGACACATCATAAAAACGGCAGATCAGATTGACCAGGGTGCTCTTGCCGGAACCGCTATGCCCCACCAGGCCGATCATCTCACCCGGCGCAATCGACAGGTTGACGTCGCGCATCACCGCCCGGTTGCCGTAACGGAAACCGATATTGCGCAATTCGATGGCGCCTTTCACGTGCTCCAGATGCACCGGGTTGGCCGGCTCCGGCACACTCGATACGTGATCCAGGATTTCGAAAATGCGCTTGGCGCCGACCGCGGCTTTTTGCGTCACCGAAACGATCCGGCTCATCGAATCGAGGCGGGTATAGAAGCGGCTGATGTAAGCCAGGAACGAGGCCAGCACACCGACCGTGATTTCATTTTTCGAGACTTGCCAGATACCGAACACCCAGACCACCAGCAAACCCATTTCAGTCAGCAAGGTAACCGTCGGCGAGAACAGAGACCAGATTTTATTGACCCTGTCGTTGACCAGCAGGTTGTGCTGGTTGGCGTCGCGGAAACGCGTGGCTTCACGCTTTTCCTGGGCAAACGCCTTGACCACGCGGATCCCTGGAATCGTATCGGCCAGGACATTGGTCACCTCGGCCCAGATCCGATCGATCTTTTCAAAACCATGCTTCAAGCGGTCCCGCACCAGATGGATCATCCAGGCAATGAACGGCAACGGCACCAGTGTCACCAGCGCCAGCCAGGGATTGATCGAAAACAGGATCACCGCAGTCATCACGATCATCAATACGTCGATCGCAAAATCCAGCAAATGCAAGGACAGGAACACGCAGATGCGATCGCTTTCGGAACCGATGCGCGCCATCAGGTCGCCGGTGCGTTTGCCGCCGAAATATTCTTGCGACAGGCGCAGCAAATGTTCGTAGGTAGTAGTCCGCAAATTGGCGCCGATGCGCTCGCTGACCAAGGCCAGGATGTAGGTACGGGCCCAGCCCAGGCTCCAGGCGACCAAAGCCGAAGCCAGCAAACCCGACAAGTAAAGCTTGACCAGATCGTAGTTGATCGGCTTGCCGTTTTGATATGGAATCAGCACATTATCCATCAAGGGGCCCATCAGATAAGGCGGCACCAGGGTGGCGGCAGTAGAAATCAGCATCAGCACAAAACCCAGCAGCAGCATGCCCTTGTAGGGCGTGGCAAAACGCGCCAGCCGGAACAGCGCCCAGGTCGAAGACGGGGCCTCTTTTTTTTCAGGACAAATCAGACACTCGTCGCTACCGGGCGGCAAAGGCGCCTTGCATTGCGGACAAGTAGCCTGCTCCTGGCGCGCTGCAGAACGCCCTGCCAGATGATCGTCGCGCTGCTGCTCGAAGACCTTGATCAGGCGCAGCGCTTCCAGGTTGAGACCGAGCGTGTAACGCCAGCTGGCCAGCTGTTGTTGTTCGTCGAACAATTCCAGGCTGCCGACGCCGGCGTGATCGTGATGACCCAGCGTCAGGCCCGGCCGGTAAGCCCATTCACACCAGCTGCTGTCTGCAGCCATCTTGGCCAGCACACGCTGATTGGTGAGCAATACCAGACCGCGCGCGAAATGCAGCGAAGCGTTGAGATCGACTTCCAGGGACGCCAGAATCTCTTCGGCGGGAGCTAGTTGAGTTGTCACTTCGGCACGCCAGGAGGCGGGCAGCATAGGTGACAAATCAGGCGATAAATAATTACCAGTGGTGAGCACAGGGGATAAAGGGTTGCTTTTCATCTAAACGGCATGGTGTGTCCGCATGCATACTCGGACAGGATGGAATTTTGTGTGAAATCGCCGCAAATGGCGCACATCGTCTGCCGCAAGTATTATATCCTATCGAGTTTTTCGGAAACGTTACTTTTCGTTACCAATTAAACCTATCTTTTTGTTATTTGGTGAGCCCTTGTAAACCAATTCACGCTTTAGTGCGTTACAGATAATTGCAGGGTGTTGAAACCGGCACATGCAAAAAATTCAGCATTCACGCAAGTATCGTCCTATTGCATTGCCTCATTGCTCACTCATGAAAAACATTGAAATTCTCCGTATCATGTCGCTGCGCGGTCCAAATATCTGGACCTATCGATCAACTCTTGAGGCGTGGATCGACATTGGTGAACTGGAAGATTTCCCCTCCAATACCCTGCCCGGCTTTAACCAGCGCCTGACCAGCTGGCTGCCCTCCCTGATCGAGCATCGCTGCAGCTACGGTGAACGCGGCGGTTTTGTACAGCGCCTGCAAGACGGCACCTGGCCCGGCCATATTCTCGAACACGTCACACTGGAATTACAAAACCTGGCCGGCATGCCCGGCGGTTTCGGCAAAGCCCGTAGCACCTCGGTGCGCGGCGTCTACAAAGTTGCGGTGCGCGCGCGCCATGAACAAGTGACCCGCGCCGCCCTGCACGCCGCCCGCGACCTGGTGATGGCAGCAATTGAAGACAAGGTATTCGACGTCCCTGCCACCATCGCTGAACTGCGCAGCATGGTCGATTCGCGCTGCCTGGGGCCGAGCACGGCCTGCATCGTCGAAGCGGCGGATGAACGACGCATCCCCTCGTTCCGCCTCACCGAAGGCAATCTGGTGCAACTCGGCCACGGCGTTCGCCAGCGTCGCATCTGGACCGCGGAAACCGATCAGACCAGCGCCATCGCAGAAAGCATCTCCAGCGACAAGGATCTGACCAAGAGCTTGCTGCAGGCTTGCGGCGTGCCGGTGCCGGAAGGCCAACTGGTGGAGAGCGCCGCAGAGGCCTGGGAAGCGGCTGAAGACATCGGCTTGCCGGTGGTGGTCAAACCGTCCGACGCCAATCACGGCCGCGGCGTATTTATCGATCTCAACACCCAGGCCGAAATCGAAACCGCCTATGCGCTGGCGCTGCAAGAAGGCAGCAGCGTCATCGTCGAGCGTTTCATTCGCGGCAACGAACACCGCTTGCTGATCGTTGGCGGCCGCCTGGCGGCAGCTGCGCGCGGCGAGCCGCTGTCAGTCAGCGGCGACGGCAGTTCGACCGTGCGCCAACTGATAGACAGCCAGATCAATTCCGATCCACGCCGTGGCGAACTTGAAGAATGCCCGCTCAGCCTGGTGCTGCTGGATGAAGAACCAGTGGTGCGGGTGGAGCTGGAGCGGCAAGGCTTTAACGGCGAATCGATCCCGGCCGCAGGCCAGCAGGTACTGATCCAGCGCAATGGCAATGTCTCTATCGACGTCACCGATCTGGTTCACCCTAGCGTCGCCGCCGCAGCCTCGCTCGCCGCGCGCGTGGTCGGCCTGGATATTGCCGGCGTCGACCTGGTGGCCGAAGATATTTCGCGGCCGCTGGAAGAACAGCGTGGCGCGATCGTCGAAGTCAACGCCGGCCCCGGCCTGCTGATGCATCTGAAACCGGCGCAAGGCAGAGCGCGTCCGGTCGGCCGCGCCATCATCGAGCACCTGTTTGCCGCTGCCGACAATGGCCGCATCCCGATCGTCGGCGTCACCGGCACGCACGGCAAAACCACCGTCTCGCGCCTGATCGCCTGGCAACTGCATTTGAGCGGCAACCATGTCGGCCTGGCTTGCGGCGACGGCCTCTATTTCGCGCAGCGGCAAGTCGAAAAAGGCGACCGCGCCAATTGGGAATCAGCGCAACGGGTGCTGATCAACCGTGCGGTCGAAGCCGCCGTGTTTGAAAACAGTCACGACACCATTCTCTCGGAAGGCCTGGTCTACGATCGCTGCCAGGTCGGCGTCGTCACCAATATCGCCGCCGACGACAGCTCGCCGCAGTACTACATCGCCGATGCTGAGGAAATGGTGAAAGTGGCCCGCACCCAGGTCGATGTTGTATTGCCGAGCGGGGTTGCTGTGCTGAACGCCGCCGATCCGCTGGTAGCGGGCATGGCGTCGTTGTGCGACGGCGAGGTGATTTTCTTTGGCGTCGACCCTGCCCTGCCGGTGATTGCCGAGCAACTTGAACAAGGCAAGCGCGCAGTCTTTATCCAGAATGACCAGATCATGCTGGCCACCGGCAAAAGCGAAACGCTGCTAGCCGACATCACTACCGTGCCGCTGATCAGCCGTAGCAAAGACAGCTTCCAGATTGAAAATGTATTGGCAGCAGTGGCTGCCGCATGGGCGCTGGACATCTCTCACGATTTGATGCGTGCAGGGATAGAGACTTTCGAGATGGTTTAAAAATTTAAGCAGGGTCGGCAACCATTTGCCGACCCTGCTTTTTTGATTAGTAATATCAGTATTAATAGGAAAACTTGTTGATGGACGTTTCACGTATCCGAGTACTTCGCGGCCCCAATCTGTGGAGTCGACATACCGCTATCGAAGCCATCGTGTCTTGTACCGATGCCGAGCGCGCCATTGCAGGCATCGCAGGTTTCGAAGCCAGGCTACGTGAACGCTTTCCACAGATTGGCTTCCTGGAAGCGAGCGGCAAAAGCGAGGTCGTCTCGATGGCGCACGCCTTGGAGATTGCCGCGCTCGGACTGCAATCGGAAGCCGGTTGCCCGGTCACTTTCAGCCGCACCGTGCCGACTTTGGAAGCCGGCGTCTATCAGGTAATCGTCGAATATACCGAAGAAGATGTCGGCAAGCTGGCTTTCCAATTGGCGCTGGAGCTGTGCCTGGCGGCGCTGCAAGACAAGCCTTTCGATCTCACTGGCGCCTTGGCCAACCTGCAGGAACTGGACGAAGACATTCGCCTCGGACCGAGCACCGGCTCCATCGTGCAAGCCGCCGTGGCGCGCGGGATTCCGTTCCGTCGCCTGACCGGCGGCAGCATGGTGCAATTCGGCTGGGGCAGCCGCCAGCGCCGCATCCAGGCGGCCGAAACCAACCACACCAGCGCCATCGCCGAATCGATCGCCCAAGACAAAGACCTGACCAAGAAACTGCTGAACGCCGCCGGCGTCCCGGTACCTATGGGCCGGGTAGTCAGCAGCGCCGAAGAAGCCTGGGCCGCGACCCAGGAAATCGCCGGCCCGGTAGTACTCAAACCGCGCGACGGCAACCAAGGCAAAGGTGTGGCGGTCAACATCACTGCCCGTGAACAAGTCATGGCAGCGTTTGAAGTCGCTGCAAAAATCTGTTCGGAAGTCATCGTCGAGCGCTACCTGCCGGGCCACGATTTCCGCCTGCTGGTGGTCGGCAAGCAACTGATCGCCGCCGCCCGCCGCGATCCGCCGCAAGTCATCGGCGACGGCGTGCGCACCATCAGCCAGCTGGTAGACCAGGTCAATAGCGACCCGCTGCGCGGCGAAGGCCATGCCACTTCGCTGACAAAAATCCGCTTCGATGCGATCGCCCTGGCGACCTTGTCCAAGCAGAATTACAGCGCCGATTCGATTCCGCAGCAAGGCGTGCGGGTGGTCTTGCGCAACAACGCCAACCTGAGCACCGGCGGCACCGCCACCGATGTCACCGAAGATGTCCATCCCGAACTGGCGGCACGTGCAGTGGCTGCAGCGCAAATGGTCGGCCTCGATATCTGCGGCGTCGATGTGGTCTGCAACAACGTCCACCAGCCGCTGGAAGAACAGGAAGGCGGCGTGGTCGAAGTCAACGCCGCACCCGGCTTGCGCATGCACATCAGTCCTTCCTACGGCAAGGGCCGCGCGGTTGGCGCCGCCATCATGGCGACCATGTTCGAAGCCGGCGACAACGGCCGCATCCCGTTGGTAGCGGTTGCCGGCACCAACGGCAAAACCACCACCGTGCGCCTGATCGCCCACCTGCTGGGCCGCAAAGGGTTGCGCGTCGGCATGACCAATTCCGACGGCGTCTACATCGAACAGCAACGCATCGATACCGGCGATTGCAGCGGTCCGCGCAGCGCCCGCAATGTCTTGATGCACCCGGACGTCGACGCCGCCGTGTTTGAAACCGCACGTGGCGGCATCTTGCGCGAAGGCCTCGGCTTCGACCGCTGCGATGTCGCCGTGGTTACCAATATCGGCATGGGCGATCATCTCGGCCTGAGCTATATCAGCACGGTGGAAGATCTGAGCGTAGTCAAACGCGTGATCGTCGAAAACGTTGCGCCTGGTGGCCACGCCGTCTTGAACGCCGCCGATCCGATGGTCGCCAGCATGGCCAAATCGTGCTCCGGTTCAGTCACCTTTTTCGCCCATGATTTCCATCACCCGCTGATGACCACCCACCGCGCCCAAGGGCATCGGGTGGTGTATCAGGACGGCAACGCCATCGTCGCCGCCAAGGGCAAGCAAGAACATCGGATAGCGCTGCAAGAGATTCCGCTGACGCGCAACGGCACGATCGGCTTCCAGATCGAAAACGCCATGGCGGCGATCGCCGCCGCCTGGGCCTTGAACCTGGATTGGGATGTGATCCGCGCCGGCCTCAGCACTTTCATCAACGACGCCGCCACCGCGCCCGGCCGCTTCAATGTATTCGACTATCGCGGCGCCACCCTGATCGCCGATTACGGCCACAACCCGGATGCGATCCAGGCGCTGGTAAAAGCCATCGACGGCATGCCCGCCAAACGCCGCTCGGTCGTCATCAGCGGCGCCGGCGACCGGCGCGATATCGACATCCGCCAGCAGACCGAAATCCTGGGCGATGCTTTCGATCAGGTAATCCTGTATCAAGACCAATGCCAGCGCGGCCGCGCCGACGGCGAAGTGCTCGGCCTGTTGCGCCAGGGTTTGCAAAATGCCCGCCGCACTACTTCAACCGAGGAAATCAACGGCGAATTTGTCGCCATCGATACCGCCTTGTCACATCTGTCGCCAGGTGATCTTTGCCTGATCCTGGTGGACCAGGTGGAAGAAGCCTTGGCGCATATTGCCAAGCGCATCGCGGAAGTGTGAGTTAAAGCGTGAGTTGAAAACGACTCGCCATCGGTTCCCGCATTGAATGACCAAGCGGGTATCCGGTGGCGGTCAGGCTGAGGCCGGCTTATGCCCGGTCAAGGCCGCACCGGCGTTCAAAGGTAGCCGCCGGGTCACAGGAATCGAGGCCATCGAGAACAGGCCGATGACAATAAATGCCGGCCAGAAATCCCCCGCCACGATAGTGGAATGCCCCTGCAAGCGGCTCGACATATGTACAGCCAGACCGCCGATGGTAACTCCCAAACCCAAAGAAATCTGCTGCACCACGCTGGCCAGGCTGGTAGCGCGGCTGACGTCGGCGCTATCCAGATCGGCGTAAGCCATGGTGTTGAGGCAGGTGAATTGCATGGACGGGAAAAACCCGCCCAGCAAGACCACCGCCATCATCACCAGATAAGGCGTAGTCGGCGTGAACAAGCCATACGAAGCCAGCGCCAGCCCGGCCAGCACCGCATTCCAGATCAGCACCGAGCGGAAACCGTAACGCCGCAGGATAGAAGTGCCGATGGCTTTCATGAAGATCGCGCCAAAAGCCGAGGCGCAAGTAATCGTGCCGGCATGGAAGGCATTCATGCCAAAACCGACCTGCAACGCCAGCGGCAACAGGAACGGCACCGCGCCCAGCCCGATGCGAAACAGCGAACCGCCGATCACGCTGGCGCGGAAAGTCGGAATCCGCAGCAAGCGCAGATCCAGCAACGGAAACGGTTCACGCCGCGCGTGCAGCAGATACACGTACAAGGTCAGCCCACCGAGTACACACATGCCAAAGGCCGATGCCGACGACAGCAACTCGCCGTCAATCAGCGACAAGCCCAGCATCAGCAGCGTACTGCCAACCGCCGACAAGACAAAACCCTTCATATCCAGCGGCTGCAAATCGTCGGAACGGTAATTCTCGATATAGCGGCTGGCCAGGTACATGCCAAGAATACTGATAGGGACATTAATCAGGAAAATCCAGCGCCAATGGAAATAAGTGGTGATGAAACCGCCCAGCGGCGGCCCGATCACCGGCCCCAGTTGCGACGGAATAGTCAGGTAACTGATGGCCTTGACCAGTTCGGTACGCGGCACCGAACGGAAAATCACGATACGCCCGACTGGCACCATCATCGCGCCGCCTATGCCCTGCAAGAAGCGGGCAGCGACAAACGCCGCCAGCGAGCTCGACGCCGCGCACATCAGCGAACCAGCCAGGAACACCAGGATCGCGGAGCGGAACACGGTGCGCGCACCGAAGCGATCGGCAACCCAGCCGCTGATCGGGATGAACACGCCAAGCCCGACCACATACGAGGTCAAAGCCAGTTTCAAGGTAAGGGGATCTTGCCCGAGGTCGCGCGCCAGCACCGGCAGAGAGGTGGCAATCACCGTCGCGTCCATGTTTTCCATGAACAGCGCGCAAGCAACAATGAGCGGAATTAGAAGAGTACGTGACACTGCCGATAACCGTAGGGTAAACAAAAAGACAGATGCAAGCAGTGTTGCATCTGTCTGGCGGCTAGTTTACACCGTTTCCCGGAAACTGGCAGGAAGTACGAATCTCATCCTGTTGCACTGAACGCGCGCAACAGGATAAGTGCGACTTATCAAGCCAGCTTGCGTTGCCCCGGATCGTAGTAAAACTGTTCTTCGCTTATCTTGTCACCGCGCCAAAGCTGGTAGGCGATTTCATCTTGCTGGAAACTGCGACCATCATGGGCGACCAGTTCGAACAGCCAATTGATGGCGACCCGATCGCCATCGATCAAGAAGGACTTGGCCGCCAGGGTGCGGATTTCCTTGAACATCGCCAGTGCCTTTTCCTCACCGGCTACCAGCACCTGCAATCCCTTGCGCGGCGGCTCCTGGTTTTCCTGCATGGAGGCATCTTCGGTATAAAACTCCTGGATCGCCTCTACGTACTTCCCCTGTACAACCAGCGCGATCAGGCTTTCAACACGTTCTCGACTTGGCATGAATACTCCTGTATCAATGTGGATCGGATTTGAACTATACCCGGCTTCAGAATCGCCCGCCGGACTCGCGCAACTTGTCCGGCAAACCATCATGCGGGCCAAGCGGATCCTTCGGCGCTGCGGCCCAGCATTGATCGCCGATGCTGGCATTGCGGTCCGGATGCAAGGGATAGTAGACCTGATTGTCGGCACGGAAGCATTCACCGACCACCAGCAGGCGAACATCGGTATCGGTGTTGTTGATGAAGGTATGGGCGATACCGGTTCCGGCGGCAAAGCCAACGCCGTCTCCCGGCGCCAGCCGATGCAGATGGCCGTCCAGCCAGACCTCTGGATGGCCTTCAATGACGTAGACGAATTCCTCTTCCGTCTTCTCGGCGTGCGGCCAAGAGGTGCGGCGGCCGGGCGGCAGCAGTTCGTGATGGATGCCAAGGCGAGTCAGGCCGAACACGCGGCCGAACGGCGAACCTATCGCCATCAGCTCAGCGCTGCCGGGATAACCGGAGTCATCCGCGCCCTGAATTTCTTGCCAGTGTTTGATGCATTCCGGTCTGCTCATGGTGGCCTCCGCTGCCGCGTGTTTAACGGTTTAGTGGTTTCATTTAATCAGGCAGCTAACGCATACCCCGCAAAGTACAGGCCGCATGTAATGACTAGAAGCGGAATAAATGTACCAATCCATCGTGTTGGCGACCAATTCAATTTGGTGCCGATAAAGGCCACCACCCCATAGAAAATAGACGGGCCGAACAACGACCCAATGAACAGTGCGATGATCCACCAAGGAACGTTACAATGGTCAATCTCATAGCAGCCATGCTTCGGCGTTTGAGACATAGCCCAGTCAATATGACTACCGGCATAACCACACCCCCAAGCTACTAAAAACCCGAAAACTACGGCGGCAACTACTATTAGAAAGCGTTTCATTTTTATTTCAAAAAACAGGATTTCTTTTGCGGCAGAGAGGATGCCCGGCGCTGCCTAGGAAGAAGTCCCGAGAGTGAGTCCGCAGACCCGTATGGGGGCGTGTAGGCACGTGCGCGGCACAGTGATGCCCACGAATAACCGGATCAAAATTTGGTCGGGATGCAGACGGACACGCTACTTACTTCGACCCGCGATAATTGCGCCACCTATTGCAGCCAACAGTGACACGATGGCCCAGGAGAGGAAAAACATATTGGCGGCGTGTGGGTCTGTGTCGAACAAGCTACCCGCACCATGCAGCACAATTACACCGTAAGCGTAAAGTACCCCCCAACAAATAACTGTCGAGAGTAACAGCCCGATTACGCCACCTAACAGAATTTTTAGCGGTTTCATTTGATCAGGCAGCTATCGCATACCCCGCTTAGGTCGGATTATTTATGGGCTGGCTTCGATAACACTGCATATAGCCCGGCAAGGGCAGCGATACTGATTAATCCGGGTATCGTGCTGCGCTGGGTTAATCCATAAAGAATAATGTCAGTCGTTAATCCGATAATCCAGAAAACAGCAACGTACAACAATGTCGCTGCGGACAGATATTTTCTTGATGTCGTCCAGTAAGGACGGCATTTCAACCGTACCCACACCAGATTAGCAATGCCAATAACAACAAGGACTATAAAAACAGCTAAAGAGATTGCCGTCCATGCCAAAGACGGCCCGGTGAAGACTGAGTTTTTGTCTGTCTTAGACAGAATGAAATGGCAAGTAAGTGCAGCTGCATTAAGTAGGATAAGGCCGTCTATTGCATAGCCGAGAAACACCGCCGCTGAGTTTCTATCGTAGTCCTTCACTATATAGCCTTTCCGCTAGTTCTTTCCAACGCCTAGGGCTGTCGCTGGTGACATGCGCATAGTAAAAATGACCTTCGCCCTTACCCGCGGTCATTTGTTCTCCAAGGGTGGGAACAGCGCCAAGCAGCGCTGCTTCCGACATACCTGCGTGAATTTTATCTCCAAATTGAGTTAGATCGATTACTACGACTTTCTTGATATTTTTGTGGGTCTTCAGTTTCTTCAAAAAATCTCTGTCAATAGGAGAGCCTATCAACACTAGATGGTCAATGACATTGCCTTTCTTCACGTAAAACCAAGCCGTTTGCGCCGCAAGCAACGAGCCGTAGCTATATCCAATTATGTTGAACTGCTTAGACACGACGTCCATGCCACTAGAGATGACCCAATCGTCGTTGTCCTCAAAACGAATAAACAATCCTGACCGCATCGCGTCGAGCAGTGTCCCAGCGGTAGAGCCAACGTCCTGCGTTGCGGAGTTTGTCAGACCAACAGAAACATCGGTAATCCCTGCGTTTCTAAATGCTTGCAGCTGCGGTTTAATGTAACCCCCGTCAAGCCCGGCGCCGCCCCAATACAAAGTGCCACGAGGTTTCTTGACATAGATTTTTACTGGCTTGGTGTCGCTCCGCAAAGTCATTACTACCGTTACAACTGCTATAGGCACGAGTGGTATCGGCATTTAAATGTCCTCTCCGAATATTTCAATCTTGATTTCTTCGGCTTCATTAGATATAACTTTTTTGGTAAAGCCAGCAGCATCCGTATGTCCTGCGATAACGCCGCTTGAGCAATATATTTTGTAGAACCGATTTTTCAATAGCTCACCAGTTTTTTCATCGTGGAGTTGAAAGAACTGATCAAATTTCAAGGCGTGATTTTCGTTCGGAGAAAGGCCGGTGCCAGTAGCTGCCGCTACTCCAGTTGCTTCACCCAAATGCAAACACCATGCTGCATCAGTATCGACGGTCATGGAGTAATCAACTCGCTGTGGAAGAAACACAGGAGGGCGGTTACATTGGCAAATACAAATATCGCCGCTCAATGCCTTTTGCACACCATCTACAGTATTTGATAAACGTGGTCCAACGCATTTGATCGTGCCTGCTGATTTGCACACAGGACAAAACACGCCAGAGCCTTCTAGTGCATCGCTTTTACCGTAATAAGTCGAACGCGGCGTGCCGGAAATTATCGTTGCGCTGTTGTCTGCCTTGTCGCCGACGACGAGATAGTACCGAGTTAGGGACGCCATGTATCAAGCCTTCTGGGTTGCTGTTGGCTCGTAACCTTCCTGCAAAAATCCGGGAACTGGCGGCATCCCCTCTCGAATGTCGATGACCGCATGTTTTGAGTGTCTGCTTTTCTCAATAACATCACCGTTGCTCACATGACTACCTTCGATAGCGTAAGACTTACCCTTGGTAGTCATAGCGAATCCTGCGCCGGACGTGATATATGCAATCTCGCCGTTCGCATAGCGGACTTCATCCCCGACCAATGCAAACTCAATACCGTCGCTGGTCGTAGTCCTCGATGTCGCTGTATGGACAACGCCGCCTCTTTTTGTCAGGGAGCCTAGTGTCACCAGCGAATGGCTACTGATGATGGGCAGCGCGGCGATCCGCTGGCTTTCTTCGATAGCGCGAATGGCATCTGGATGGGTAACTTCTACTCCGTTGTACATCATGCGGCTCTCCTGGCAAGGTGGCTAATTATAAATATCAATTAGGCAACTATAAGCGCGAGGCTTAGACGAGAGCAAGAAATAAAGTTGAAATTTTGATATTGCAATTCTTAACAATTGCCTTTGAGGCTGGCTGCTGTCATGTAGAAGGTCGGCTTGTGCATCAGTTGCAGCAAATCATCTGGAATTTTCGTCATAACATTCTGTTTGAATGGCATGCTCTAGCCTTGTTTAGCCATCGCACATCGCTCTGGCGTCAAAAATATTCTTACTGAGACAGCAAAATCCGATAACCAACCGCAGTTTCAGTCAGCAAATGTTTAGGCTGGGCCGGATCGTCTTCCAGTTTCTGCCGCAAGTGCCCCATATAAATCCGCAGATAGTGGCCGCTCTCGGAGTGCGACGGCCCCCACACTTCTTTCAACAACTGCGGATTAGTCACTACCCTGCCGGCGTTGGCCACCAGCACCATCAGCAAACGGTATTCGGTCGGTGTCAGGTGCACCTGTTGCTGCGCCTTGGTCACCAGCCTTGCCTGCAGATCCAGCGTAACGTCGCCGAAACGGATCAAGCCGTCATCGCCGGCCAGCGGCTGGTGCTGGCGGCGCAGCGTAGCGCGTACCCTCGCCAGCAATTCGCCGACGCCGAACGGCTTGCTCAGGTAATCGTCGGCGCCGGCGTCGAGCGCCTTGATCTTGTCGGCTTCATTGACGCGCGCCGACAGCACGATGATGGGCACGCGCGACCATTTCCGCACATCCAGGATGAAATCGACGCCGTCGCCGTCCGGCAGGCCGAGATCGAGAATCACCAGATTCGGCTTGCGGGTGCCGCAATCGATCAAGCCGCGCTGCATGGTCGGTGCTTCAAAAATCTGCCAGCCTTCGCTCTCCAGCGCGGCCCGTACAAAACGCCGGATCTGCGGCTCGTCTTCAACCAGCAATGCTATTGGTGTCGGTTGCATCGTCATGCTTTCTCCGTATTTCCGCTATGTCCGCGGTTTCCCTCACTGGGGTTTACCTGGCTGCTATCAGCATCCGCGCTAGCGCCGCCGGCAACCGCGTCATGCACCTCCTTATGCTCTTCCTCATGCTCTTCCAGATCAGGCATGCTGGGCGGCGTGCCGAGCGGAATGGTAAAGATGAATTGAGCGCCGCCTGTGCTGCCTGCGCCACCATTGCGAGCCCGGATAGTGCCGTCGTGGGCCTCCACAATCGCACGGCAAATCGCCAGCCCCAGCCCAACCCCGGGCTTGGCCGATTCGCGCTCGCCGCGTGTGAATTTCTCGAAGATCGCATCTTCCATGCCGCTCGGCAGCCCTGGCCCGTCATCCGCCACGGTCACCGTCAGATAGCGGCCGCTGACCACGGCGCCCAATACGATGTGCGAACCGGCGGGCGTGTACTTGGCGGCGTTTTCCAGCAAATTGCACAGCACGCGTTCAATCAGTACCGCATCAAAACGAATCAGCGGCAATTCATGCGCTACCCGGATTTCAACATGGTGCCCAAGCAGCGCCGAGCCACTGGCGCGCAATGCGCTGCCGACCACTTCCTCGAACGGCTGCCATTGCAGGTTCAGCTTGACCTCGCCGCTCTGGATTCTGGCCATATCCAGCAAATTGGTGACCAGCGCGCTCATGCGCAGCATTTCGCTATGCAGTGCGGTGGCCAGCACTTGCTGCTGCTGTTGTAATGGCGGCTTGGACAATACCAGCGATTCGGAGAGGCCGATCAAGGCCGTCAAAGGCGTGCGCAAATCGTGCGACAGCGCCGACAACAGGGAATTGCGCAAACGCTCCGACTCCATCCGTACCAAAGCATCTTGCGCAACCTCGACATAATGCACCCGCTCCAGCGCAATCGCCGTCAAAGTAGCAAACGTATACAACTGTTGCTGCTGTTCCGGAATCAAGATCCAGCGCCGGCTGTGCGGCAGGATCACCAGCACGCCGCGGGTCCGCATCGGCGCTACCAGGGGCAGATAAAGGTAATTGCTGGCTGGCAGCGTATCGGTGCCGATGCCGGCGCTGCTGGCGTTATCGAAAGCCCACTGGGCAATCCCCATATCGAGTGCTGCAGCGACCTCAGCCGCGTTGTCCGGGATCACCGCAGGCATTTGCAAACGGCCGGCGTCGTCCGGGATCAGCAGCAAGGTCTTGGCCTGGAAACTGCGTTGCAGGAATTGCCCGCTGGTTTCGAATATCTGCTCGGTCTGCAACACGCCGGACAGGGCGCGGGCAAATTCGAACAAGGCGCGCGAGCGCGCTTCACGGTCCGAGGCAATCCGCGCCTGGTAGCGCAGCCCGGCGGTTAGGTGGGTAATGGTCAGGCCCACCGCCAGCATCACGCCGAAGGTCAGCAGATACTGGAAATCGCTGACGGCAAATGAAAAGCGCGGTGGCACAAAAAAGAAATCGAAAGAAGCGATACTCAGCAAAGCGACAAAAATTGCCGGCCCGCGGCCGTAGCGGATGGCGATCACGACTTCCGCCAGCAGATACAGCATGACGATGTTGGCCAAGTCGAAAAACGGCAGGATCGGCGTCGCCAGCACGGTCACCAACACACAAACCGCAAACGCCCAACCGTAGCCCCACCACTCGATCCTGCTCTGCATCGGTACATGACGCGGCGCGATTTTTCCAGCGGCGTCTTCTTGCTTTTCCACAGCGCTGACCGGCGGCGCGCCGATGGCGATGACGTCGATGTCGCGGGCGCTGGCTGCGATCCGTGCGGAATGATTGGTTTGCCAGGGATAGCGGCGCTGGCTGCGGCCGATGATGATCTTTGAAAAATTATGGCTGCGGGCGTAAGCGGCCATGACTGGCGCCACTTCGTTACCGGCCAATACCGCCGTGGTCGCCCCCAGGTCCTGCGCCAGCTTGAGCGTCTTCAGGATGCGCTCGCGCTTGGCCGACGGCAGGCGCTGCAAGCGCGGCGTCTCGACATACACCGCATGCCACTCGGCATTGAGCTGGGTCGCCAGGCGGGCGGTGCTGCGGATCACGTGCTCCGCGCTGGGCGAGGGACCGACGCAAGCCAGCAAGGCGGCGTCGGTCTGCCACACCGCCCCTATCGATTTCTCGATCCGGTAGGCCTGGACATCGCCCTGCAAACGATCCGCGGTGCGGCGCAAAGCCAGTTCTCGCAACGCGATCAGGTTGCCCTTGCGGAAAAAATTGCGCGAGGCGCGCTCGGCTTGCGCCTGTTTATAAACCTTGCCGAGTTTGAGCCGGTTCAGCAATTCATCAGCCGGTAAATCCACCAGCACCACTTCATCGGCCGCATCGAATACGGTATCCGGCAAGGTTTCCGCGACACGGATGCCGGTGATGCCGCCCACCACGTCGTTCAGGCTTTCCAGATGCTGGACATTGAGCGTGGTGAAGACGTCGATACCGGCGTTCAGCAATTCCTCCACGTCTTGCCAGCGTTTCGGATGGCGCGAGCCGGAAGCATTGGAATGCGCCAACTCATCGACCAGTATCAGCGAAGGCTTGCGCTTCAAGGCCGCGTCCAGATCGAATTCCAGCAGTTGCTTGTCGCGATACGGGATCTGCTTCAAGGGCAGCAATTCCAGGCCATGCAACAGCGCCGCGGTTTCAGAGCGGCCGTGGCTCTCGATCACGCCGGCCAGCACCTCGCGCCCTTCGCTATGCAATTTATGGGCGGCGCTGAGCATGGCGTAAGTTTTACCGACGCCGGCCGAAGCGCCAAAATAGATGCGCAGCTTGCCCCGCCCCGCTTGAATCTCCGCCACTTGCAGTCGGGCCAGGAGAGCATCCGGATCTGGGCGCAAATCGTCGTTTGAGTAAGGTGAAGACACTGATTACCTTATAAAATTCGTCGATAAGACGGTTATGCAAAATCGTAGCCCAATTGTAGATTGGCAGATTAAAAATTGTAGATTAAAACGCGCTACCGTTACGATACTCTGAAACCCGTTTGAACTCTTTGCCGGCCCCGGAAACAGCATGACGAACAGGCCGGGAAGCTATGCGCTTTCCGGCCGATACTATTGCAACAATCTGGCAACAACTATTAAAACGTTTTGGTCGCCGATACTACCAGTGCGGTTTTACCCAGGTTCTTGTGATCCGGCCCCGGTCCTACATAATTTTTGGTGTCGGTGCCGATCACAGCCACGCTGCCTGACAGGAAACCGAAATCCTTGGTCAAGCCGACTTTCCAATCGTTATAGCTCAATGTTGAATTGTGTTTGACGGTTTGATGGCCGGCGTGCAAATTGACCGTATAACCGTTGCTGACATCGATATTGGCGCCGATATCCAGGTAGCCGCTGTTCTTGCTGTCGACAGCGCCGAACAGATTGGTCACCGACTGTGAATACTTGATGTAAGCCGGGCCGTAACCCAGCTGGCCATACAGCTCGGTGGTATTCGCATCCGGATGCAGATCGTTGGATGGATAGATATACGTCAGGACGCCGACATCGTAGCTAAAGTCCGGAGTGAAATTACCCTTCTTGCCGGCATACACATCCCACTCGATATTGCCGTTGCCGCCGCTATCCTTGATCCATTTCAGCGTCGACAGCCAGGTCCCTACATACAGCCCGGTCGGATTATTGCTATAGTCCGCGCCGCCTTGCAGAGCCGGTTTCAATCGCGTCTGGGAAATCCCGCGAAAGCGATAGTCGGACGCCAGGGTAGCGTTGAACGTCAGCGAATTATCGGGCACAGCAGCAGCTTCTTCCGCTTGAGAGAAATTAGAGGTCAGAGCAGTAACGCCGATAACGCCAAGCAAACCGGCAAAATAGAGTATTTTCTTCATAGGCTTCAAGTAAAGCAAAGGTTGGTGGTGATAACTGCAAAGGCGCGTGTAGAGACTGGCCGCACACCGTGCGGCCAGTCCTGCAAGCAAATGGTGCTTCTAAAAAAGGGGCTTAGTTTGCTGCCGGAGCCGGCGCTGCAGCTGGATCCTGCCGGTCCAGCGCCAGGTTCAAGGCCATGACATTGACCCGCGGCTCGCCCAGGAAACCCAGGCTGCGCTGCAACTGCAAACCGTCGATCAGAGCGCGCACCGTATCCACGTTCAGCTTGCGCTCGCGCGCGACACGCCCGGCCTGGTAGTAAGCGGCGGCGAGGCTGATTTCCGGGTCCAGGCCGCTGCCGGAGGCAGTCACCAGATCGACCGGGATCGGCAATGTGTTGCCCGGATCGGCCGCTTTCAAGGCGTCGACCCGGCCTTTGACAGCGTCGATCAACGCCGGATTGCTGGGGCCGAAGTTGGAGCCGCCGGACGATTGCGCGTTATACGGCATCGGCGCGGTAGCAGACAAACGGCCCCAGAAATAGTTAGGAGCCGAAAACTCCTGGCCGATCAGGCGCGAACCGATCAGCTTGCCGTTTTGCACGATCAGGCTGCCGGCGGCCTGGTCCGGAAAAGCCACCTTGCCGATGCCAGTCACGGCCAGCGGATAGATCACCCCGCACAGCACAGTGAGGCCGACAAACAGCACCAGCGCCGGACGCAATACGCCTTGCGAGGCGGTGTGTGTGGCTGCCGCCGACGTTGCTGGAGACGATATTGTTGTAGATGCGGATTTCATTTCTAGACTCCTGATTACACCAGATGCATTACCGACAAAATCATGTCGATCAGTTTGATGCCGATGAAGGGCAAGATGATGCCGCCCAGGCCATAGATCAGCAGATTACGACGCAACAGCGAAGCCGCGCCGACCGCGCGATATCTGACACCCTTCAACGCCAGCGGAATCAGCACCACGATGATCAAGGCGTTGAAAATAACCGCAGACATGATCGCCGACGACGGGCTGGCCAGATGCATCACATTCAAGGCCGCCAGCTGCGGATAAGTGGTGATGAAAGCCGCCGGGATAATCGCAAAATACTTGGCGATATCGTTGGCGATCGAGAAGGTCGACAAAGCGCCGCGCGTCATCAGCATCTGTTTGCCGATCTCGACGATCTCCAGCAGCTTGGTCGGATTCGAATCCAGGTCGACCATATTGCCGGCCTCTTTCGCCGCCTGCGTGCCGCTGTTCATCGCCACCGCCACGTCAGCCTGGGCCAGCGCCGGCGCATCGTTGGTACCGTCGCCAGTCATCGCCACCAGACGGCCTTCGGATTGATAGCTGCGGATCAGCTTCAGCTTGTCTTCCGGCGTCGCTTCGGCCAGGAAATCGTCGACCCCTGCTTCAGCCGCAATCGAAGCCGCAGTCAGGCGATTGTCGCCGGTGATCATGACCGTCTTGATACCCATCCGGCGCAATTCGGCAAAACGTTCCTTGATGCCGCCCTTGACGATGTCTTTCAGCTCAACCACGCCCATCACCACGCCTTCATCCACCACCACCAGCGGCGTACTGCCGCGGCGGGCGACGTCGTCGACGTTATGTGCGACTTCAGCAGGAAACGGCAGGCCCAGCTCTTGCATATAGTTCTTGATCGCTTCGGACGAACCCTTGCGGATCGCGCGGTTGCCGATATCGACGCCGCTCATGCGGGTTTGCGCAGTGAACGGCACGAAAGTGGCGTGCAGCACATTCATCTCGCGTTCACGGATATTGAAACGCTGCTTGGCCAGCACCACGATGCTGCGCCCTTCCGGCGTTTCATCCGCCAGCGAAGCCAGTTGCGCGACATCCGCCAATTGCTGCTCGGTGATGCCAGGTGCAGGCACGAAGGCCGAAGCCTGACGGTTGCCGAGGGTGATGGTGCCGGTCTTGTCCAGCAACAGCACATCGACGTCACCGGCAGCTTCCACCGCACGGCCAGAGGTGGCGATCACGTTGGCCTGCATCATGCGGCTCATGCCAGCCACGCCGATGGCGGACAGCAAGGCGCCGATGGTGGTCGGGATCAGGCACACCAGCAAGGCCACCAGGACCGTGATGGTGATCGGCATACCGCTTTTGGCAGCCGTTACGCTAAACAAGGAGAACGGCAGCAGGGTCACCGTCACCAGCAGGAACACGATGGTCAGCGCCACAAGCAAGATGGTCAGGGCGATTTCGTTCGGCGTCTTTTGACGCTTGGCGCTTTCCACCATCGAGATCATGCGATCCAGGAAAGCTTCGCCCGGATTCACCGACACCCGTACCACCAGCCAGTCGGACAGCACCCGGGTGCCGCCGGTCACGGCAGAGAAATCGCCGCCGGATTCGCGGATCACAGGCGCCGATTCGCCGGTGATCGCGCTCTCGTCGACCGAGGCTACGCCTTCGATGACTTCGCCGTCCACCGGAATCACATCGCCGGCTTCCACCAGCACCACATCGCCCTTGCGCAGATTGCTGGCCGGGGTGGCCGCCCAGCTGCTGAGCTGGCCCTTGGACTTGCTGTTGGCTTCCAGTTTTTTAGCGGAAACGGTTTGCTTCAAGGCGCGCAGCGATTCCGCTTGCGCCTTGCTGCGTCCCTCGGCCAGCGCTTCGGCAAAATTGGCGAACAGCACCGTGAACCAGAGCCATACCGAGATCGCCAGGATGAAAGCCGGGCTGGCCTCGCCCTTGCCGATCAAGGCTTGGAAATACAGCAGCGTGGTCAAGATGCTGCCGACATAAACTACAAACATGACCGGGTTGCGCAACTGCGTTTGCGGCGCCAGTTTTTTGAACGATGCGACGATCGCCGGGCCCATGAGCGCGGAATCGAACAAGGTCAGATTAGTGCGAGACATGATGATCCTTCTTCTTAACTTAGTGTGCAGCAAAGATTTGCAGATGTTCAACCACCGGGCCAAGCGCCAGCGCCGGTACATAGTTCAGTACCCCCACCAGCACCACCACACCGATCAGCAAGACGATGAACAGCGGACCATGCGTCGGCATCGTGCCGGAGTTCGGCTCCAGCCGTTTTTTGGCGGCAAACGAACCAGCCATCGCCAGGATCGTGACGATGATGATGAAACGTCCGAACCACATCGCTATCGCCAGCATCACGTTATAGAACGGCGTGTTGGCTGACAAACCGCCGAAGGCGCTGCCGTTGTTGTTGGCGGCGGAAGAGAAGGCGTACAGGATTTCGCTGAAGCCGTGGGCGCCGGGATTCAGGATGCCCGCTACCCCGGCCGTCGCCATCACCGCAATCGCAGTGCCGCCCAACACCAGGATCGGCGTCGCCAGGATCGCGATCGAAGTCATCTTCATTTCGAAGGACTGGATTTTCTTGCCCAGGTATTCCGGCGTGCGGCCAATCATCAGGCCGGCGATAAACACCGCCATGATGGCAAACACCAGCATGCCGTACAGGCCGGAGCCGACGCCGCCGAACACCACTTCGCCCATCTGGATCAGCGCCATCGGCACCATGCCGCCCAAGGCCGTGAACGAATCGTGCATGGCGTTCACCGCGCCGCAAGAGGCTGCCGTGGTCACCGCTGCAAACAAGGCCGAAGCGCTGATGCCGAAACGGCTCTCCTTGCCTTCCATATTGCCGCCCGATTGCAGCAGGCTATGCGCCTGGTCGATGCCCAAGGCACTGAGGCCCGGATGCGCTTGCTGCTCGGCGTACATCACCACACAAGTCATGATCACGAAAATGATCGTCATCGCCGCCAGCACCGCCCAACCCTGGCGGATATCGCCCACCATGAAGCCGAAGGTGAAACACAGCGCCGCCGGGATCAGGAAGATCGCCAGCATCTGCATGAAGTTCGACAAAGGGGTCGGATTTTCATAAGGATGGGCCGAGTTGGCGTTGAAGAAACCGCCGCCATTGGTGCCTATCATCTTGATCGCTTCCTGCGAAGCCACCGGACCCATGGCCAAAGTCTGCACCTTGGTGTTCATGGTTTCCAGCACCGGCTTGCCGGCTGCATCGTTGATTGGCTGACCGTCGGCGCCGACTTTCGGCTGCTGATAAGTCAACGGCTGAACGATGTTGGCGTCTTTATACGAATCGAAATTCTGGATCACTCCTTGGCTGATCAGGAATACCGAGAAAATCACCGCCAGCGGCAGCAATATATAAGTGGTAGAACGCGTGATGTCGGTCCAGAAATTACCGATCGACTGTGCCGAATGACGCGAAAAACCGCGAATCAAGGCAAACGCAACCGCTATGCCGGTAGCAGCGGAAAAGAAGTTTTGCACCGCCAGCACCAGCATCTGGGTCAGGTAGCTCATCGCGCTTTCGCCCGAATAACCTTGCCAGTTGGTGTTGCTGATAAAGCTGACCGCAGTATTGAAGGCGGAATCCGAGCTGAGATTGGCAAAATGCTGAGGATTCAACGGCAGCCACAGCTGGAAGCGTTGCAAGGCATAGGTAGCCAGCGCGCCGATGGTATTAAACAGCAGCAAGGCCAGCGCGTAGGTCTTCCAGTTCATCTCGGACTTGGCCTTGATGCCGGCGCAACGGTACAGCCATTTCTCGATCCGGTTAAAAACTCCACTAAGCCAACCGAAACCCTTTACCGGAGCATGATCGGAAGAACCGGCGGCGACCTGCACGATGAATTTGCCGAGCGGATAGCTCAGCACCAGCAGCACCGCCAGGAAGGCGATCAACAACATGGTGGATTGGGAGGTCATGTCAGAAATCCTCCGCATTGATCAAAGCCACGACCAGGTACACCAGCAGCGCCACGGTCACCACTGCGCCAAGTATGTAGAACGCGTTCATTGACGGTCCTCCAGCTTCTTGCAACCCACCGCCAGCGCCCAGGTGACGACAAACATCGCCACGATCGCGCCAACATAAATTCCATCCAGGACCAACACCTTCAGCTCCATCATTACCCTCATCACAGATTAGTTGCGGTACTGACAGGCTATAGAGAAGCCTCTAAAAATGTTGTAAAGAGTGGTGATGGGGGTGTAAACAAAGTGTAAAAAAAGCGTAAAAACCCGCAAATAAATCCAATCCTGCGCGATGCCTGCGGGCGAGCGCCGAATGCCGTTGATTTTCTTGGCTTTTTTACCACATTCAATACTATTGATGCAGGCAAACAGGTACACTTTCAGCCTTGTCAGCCACCGCCCCAGACCAGACATGCACTACGCCCTAGATCTGCGCACCTTTATCTTCAGTCACTATTTCTATACGGGTTTGCGGATCGCCACCGGCGTCGTCGGCCTTACCTTGCTGGTGCTGCAATTCACCGACCTGCCGACCGCCATGACGGTCTGTATCGGCGCTCTCTCCACCAGCCTGATGGATTTGCCCAGCACGCTGCGCCACAAGTTCAACGAGATGCTGTCCAGCGTGCTGATCTGCAGCGTGGTGACGCTGATCATCAGCCTCTGTGCGCCATTCCACTGGCTGCTGAGCGGCATGCTGGTGATCGTCACCTTCTTCGCCAGCATGATGCTGGTGTATGGCAAAAAAGCCATGCCGCTGCAATTCTCGGCCCTGTTCGTCATGACGCTAGCCATGGAAAACGCCATGAGCGTGCCGCAAGCTTTCTTTCACACCGGCTTGTTCCTCAGCGGCGGCCTGATTTATCTAGCCTATTCGATGACGGTTTCCTGGTTTTTACGCAGCCGCATCAAACAGCAGGTGTTGGCCGAGGCGCTGTTCGAACTGACCCGCTACATCAATATCAAGGCCGATTTCTACGATATCCATATGGATCTGAACAACCAGTTCAATCTGCTGGTGCGCCAGCAAATCGTGCTGGCCGAAAAACAGCAGGCCTCGCGCGACCTGATCCTGCGCGACCCCAAGAATGAACAGGACACCATCCTGGTGCAAGTCCATTTCGGCATGTTCGATCTGTACGAACACATCCTCTCGGCGCACACCGATTACGCCATCCTGCGCCAGCATTTTGCCGATGCCGACGTCCTCACCTATCTGCGCGACCTGGTCAACAAGGCCGCCAAGGATATCGAATCGATCTCCTACGCCGTGACCCGCAAGCGCGCCTCGTTCGCCAGCATCAGCTACAAGGCCGAGATGCGCTCGATCGAGAGCGAAATGCAGCAACTGCAGCAAGACAGCCTGGCCGGCAAGATCTCCGAAGAAGCGCTCGATATCCTGCGCGCCACCTACATCAAGATCAGCGACGCGATCGACATGATCGGCCAGTTGCACCACGCCACCCAAAGCGTGCAAGGGCCGCTGCCGGTGTTCATGAGCAAAGACATGACGCCGTTCCTGACCCAGCAGAAATATCAGTTGGGCGTGCTGGTCTCCAACCTGCGCTGGCAATCGCCCACCTTCCGTTTTGCGATACGCGCCGCGCTGGCGATTTCCTGCGGCCTGCTAGCAGCCGATTCCCTGCCCTATGCCGGCCACGGCTACTGGATCGTCCTCACCATAGCGATCATCCTCAAACCCAGTTTCAGCCAGACCAAACAGCGCCGCAGCGACCGTCTGATCGGCACCCTGATCGGCTGCGTCGCCACTGCCCTGATCCTGCGCTTCGTGCATGAGCCGATCGCCCTGCTAGGTTTCATGTTCATGGCCACCGCAGCCGCACCCGCCTTCATCTACGTCAAGTACCGCTACACCGCGATTGCCGCCAGCATGCAGATTCTGTTGCAGATCAATCTGGTCATCCCCAGCAGCGGCCACGTCATCGGCGAACGCCTGATCGATACACTGATCGGCGCCGTCATCGCCACCGCCTTCAGCTTCGTCCTGCCGAGCTGGGAATACCGCACGCTGCCGCAACTGGTGCGCAATGTCTTGAAAAGCAACCAGCGTTTCCTCGAAGCCGGCAGCAAGCTGTTGCAAGGCAAAGTGCGCGACGATTTCATTTACCGCGTCTGCCGCAAACGCTTCCTCGACAGCATCTCCGAACTGGCCTCAACCCTGGTGCGGATGCTCGACGAACCCGTCAGCAAACATCGCGCGGTGGAAAACCTGAATCAATTCATCATCCAGAATTATCTGGTGATTGCGCATATCGCCGCGCTGCGCATGCTGCTGCGGCGCAACGCCGAAGGCATGCCGCAGGAGGCGGTCAATCTCCAGCTCGACGCCGCCACCGAACACGTCCGCAAGACGCTGGAGCTGGCGGAACAGGTCTTGAATCCGGCGGCACCGCTGGCGGCACCGAGCGCTGGCCCCATATCCGAGACTGACGCCACTGGCGAGATGGCGCAGGCAGCCAACTGGTCAGCCTGGTATCCGCTGCAGCGGCGGGTCGAGCAGTTGTATGAAGACACGGAAAAAATCGCCGTCAACAGCGCTGCGATCGGTCGCATCCTGGCGGCGTGACGGCAGTCATGACATCGCCATTGCAAGAGTCATGTGGGATCAGGAGTCATCTGGGGTCAGAGTCAACTTTCGCAGTGCTTCATCGCGAAACTTGACTCTGACCCCACATGACGGATTCGGAGAAAGACAGAACGCGCCATGCGGTTTTGTTCTTTTTTAACGATGAGGCAGGTACTCCGTGGCCCGCTAAGTGGGGTCAGAGTGAAGTTTCTGCAAAAAACACGCAGAAAGTTCACTCTGACCCCAGTTAGCTCATTGCCTATGCCGTGGCAAGCCAGTACAACAAGCTTGGCTTACTCCAGGCTATTCACATAGCGCTGATTAAGCACCTCGATACGCCGTTCGGCCTGTTCCGCCAGCATACCGGCAGCGGCCATCGCCAGGCGGGTCAGGCACTCGGTATCGGCAACATTCAGCGTCGGCGGACAGGCGGCGTCGCCCTCTTCCCGCGCCAGATTGCTGGCGTGGATCAAGCCCAGGCAAGTTTGAATGCCTTGCGTCGCATCCAAGGTGTGCGCCAGGAATTGCATGGCGGCGTCGATGCGCAATTCTTCCTCTAGCCATGAGAACGGCTGGTGGCTGGCGGGGATTGGACGGGATGGTGTGAAAGTATAAGTATCGGTCATGGCGACCTCCTGTTTATAGCGGTTAAGACGCTTCCCGCTTCCAAACGGGTGGCGGCAGATGGCAAGGTTGGAAGACCGGTACGAACAGGAAAAGCCGGCAGCCCGAAGGCTCCCCACCACTGCCGCCATAGAGGGCGTGACAGCAGTACGCACGAGAAAACCGCAAACGCGGTTTGTGCGTTGTTCGTAAATCAGGCTTCCAAACCTGGTCCCTGTTTTTTGCAGGGACGCTGAACTATAAACGCTATTTGCCGATGCGACAATCCAGGCATGGCCTAAACGATTGCGAATGAACCGGGCGCTGGCGTCGACAAGAAGACCGTTGGTGTGATATTCGGAGTACCACCCTCCTGACTTCTTTGACCGGCCGCGAAGGCTCGCTGTTCTACCTCGAAGGCTCAACCTCCTGCTGCGGAAGCTCGACGTCCTGCCTCGGAGGCTCGACGTCCTGCTTCGGAGGCTCGATGTCCTGCTTCGGAGGCTCGATGTCCTGCTTCGGAGGCTCGACGTCCTGTCTCGGAGGCTCGACGTCCTGCCTCGTAGGTTCAGCGTCCTGCCTCGGAGGCTCAACCTCCTGCTGCGGAAGCTCGACGTCCTGCCTCGGAGGCTCGACGTCCTGCCTCGGAGACTCGACGGCCAGCGCCGATGGCGAGACCTACTCGCAATTGAAGATCGCGACGGCGCAGGCAGATGCGCTGAAAATCCAGAACGCGGCGCTGGCGCAGAACAAGGATGTGCTGGAGTTGCGCCGGATAGAAGTTGAGATGGTGCGCGCCAAACAATGGAATGGCGATGTACCGACATCCGCACATTTGGAAATACCAGCGAATTGGGACGACGCCGTTCCATTTGCAAATTTCAGGGGAAACCCGACCATTCGCTGATCCGACGCTTGCGGCAAATTACCCGGCGGTGGGTAATTTCAGCCAAACCTTGGCTCTTGATTTACTATGAATCAAGTTTCGTCGTGAGAGGAACTGTATGGAAAAAATCACGCCAATATCCAACTCTTCTAAAAAATGAATTCTCGCGAGGAATATATTCGTCACCTTATCTGCCAATTTAAAGATGGCATGCTGCCGTCTCTTGCCCGCGAAGAGCCGAAGGCAATGGCCTGCATGATAGACGCACATATTGAAGCCGCCAACACTGGCAAGCTGCCCATCGAATTTTCGCTGGGAAAATTATTTGTCGCACTTTGGGCGTGGGGCAATCAATCAGGTATTGATTTGCCGACAGGAACGAACCATCAAAAGGATTTTGAAGAATTCTGCCATCAACTTATGGAGCCTTGGCCCATGGACGCCTTGGAGCGAGTCGGTCTTGAAATTCGTCTCATACACAAGTCAAGTATGAAAGATAGCCACCGATATGAAATATCTCGTGTCCCATAGACAAATGCCGGCGAAATATGACGACGTCGTCGTCTTTGAGAATTTCAGGGGGAAAAACTCCCTATAAATCTGGTGTGACATTTTTTCACAAATTTCACATGCAAATATACTTGCCATTGTCCAATTTGCAAGTCTATAGTTACCATTGTTTATCTGGCAACTTGAGACTTGATGAGGCGCTACAACATTGTTCATGGCGACACGACTACTGCGAAGGGAATAGTTCAAGCCTTTCAAAGTGATACGACAAATATGGGTAAGGTTCTCGCCGTAATTGGCGGCGAGGTAATCTGTCCTAAGTGCAAAACAACAGGCCTCATTGTTCCAGACGGCCCAAGATTGCATGAGAACTTCATGGGTAGAGAAGCGGTCCTGGACAAGGATATTTGCATGTGTGCCTGCGATCCAAAACCAAGACTAATCAATTCGCTGGACTGCATGTACCAAACCATGACAGTTGACGAGGTTGTCGCTCAAGGATTCGGATCATGGGTTGGAGTTACTGATAACACTGCGCTACAGGAAGCCGCTTCAAAATACTTTGACGAACAAGTAAAAACATCTGGAATATTGCGCGCAGGCTATCCATTTTTCATCGAAACAGCGGATGGTTATACGCAACCAGGACGCGTTGACAGTAGCGGACACCTCCCACGCATTCATACCAACGTCTCAGAAAATTACACAATATATTGGGCGATGAAGCCATCGCAAAACATTTCAAGAGATAGGCAATGCCAAATCAAAAAACTATAGTCCGGACAAACTCTACGCCTAATTCGATCAAGGAAGTTTCTTTAAAAGCACTCACATTTAAAGAGCTTTGGGACAACTACGTACTGGCGACCCTTACGATGACCCGTCTGGACAATTCTCAAATCAGTGCGCAATCCGCATGAGCGCGACTTTTCACAAGGTCGGCATTGAGATGAAATCGTTCTCTCAAAAAGTAATCAAGCCCGCTTCTGGACGCGACAAACTAGGCCGCATCCTACTCGATGGAAAAGCTACTGCTGTACGAGCTGATGAGCTTGCCGAATGGCTCCAGTTGCAACCGTTTGCCGGACTCCCAAAAGCCGAAAACATTACAGGTGGCGATTGGGAATCCAAGGTCAAAGGTCGGACTGGCATCATTGCTTTTTCAAATTATTGGACGCGCGACGGTGAAGTAAATGCAAGCGGCGGCCATATCGACCTCTGGAATGGATCGCGCTTAACGATATCTAGCAGTGAAGGGTTGTTAAGTGTAATCGGTCGCGGAATCGGTATAAGAAGCACCCACATTCCTGGTACGACATACGGCTATTCCGACTTGAGTAAAGCAACACAAATACTGTTTTGGAGAATCGTTTGAGGCGCGGCAGAACCGCGACAGCCTTTCTACTGATCGGCTTACTCACGACATGGGCATCTTGCTGGATAGGCAGTCGCATGTCGTTCCGTCTTCCCTTGCAGACTCTGTCCTATGACTCAGGGAAATGCCATGAGATTGATCTATGTTCACCCCCTTGGTGGATTACTACTGCTTTCCTTGCTTATCTGCTCGGACCGTCAATAGCATTCGCCGTTATAGGATGGGTAAGTGGTTCTGGCAGGGTGCTACGCCGAAACATCGCACTCCGGCTTTTCGTCTTGACGACCTTTACTGTACTGTTTTATCTCGCTGGATACGCAATAAATCCATAGCACCATACACAAAATCAACTTTCCCGAGCCGTATCTGCTGCATGATTGACCAGCTGAGCCAGTCGCCGACTAGGTGCGGGGCAGGTCAAAAGGCGCTGCATGGAAACGGTCGGGCCGAATAGGGCAGGCCCGGCCTGCCCTATTCGGCGCTATTCACACAGCGCGCGCTGGTTAAGTACCGCGATGCGGCGCTCAGCCTGTTCCGCCAACATGCCGGCGGCGGCCATCGCCAGGCGGGTCAGGCACTCGGTATCGGCAACATTGAGCGTCGGCGGACAGGCGGCGTCGCCCTCTTCCCGCGCCAGATTGCTGGCGTGGATCAAGCCCAGGCAAGTTTGAATGCCTTGCGTCGCATCCAAGGTGTGCGCCAGGAATTGCATGGCGGCGTCGATGCGCAATTCTTCCTCTAGCCATGAGAACGGCTGATGGCTGGCGGGGATTGGGCGGGATGGCGTGAAAGTACAAGTATCGGTCATGGCAACCTCCTGTTTATAGCAGTTAGGCCGCTTCGCGCTGTCAAACGGGAGGGCGGCAGATGGCAAGGTTGACAGACCGGTACGAACAGGAAAAACCGGCAGCCCGAAGGCTCCCCACCACTGCCGCCCATAGGGGCGTAACAGCAGTACGCACGAGAAAACCGCAAACGCGGTTGTGCGCTGTTCGTAACTCAGGCTGTCAAACCTGGCCCCTGTTTTTTGCAGGGACGCTGAACTATAAACACTATTTGTCGGCGCGACAATCCACGCAGCCTGCCGGCAGGGACAAAAGAAGCCAATGCTTAGCCGCAAGACCAAGCGCATCGGCGCCGATGGCAAACGCCGGCCTACTTATAGGAAATGGTAAACGTCGCTATACCGTTGGCCTTGCCCGGCTGGACCTTGTCTGCGGTTTGGTAGTAGCGCGCAGTCAGCGGTACCGCCAGCGTAGCGCCGGCGGTGGCGCTGCCGGCAGACAGGGGCGTGCCGAAAGTCACCGGGGTCTTATCCATCAGCAGTTGAATCCCAACCCCCGTCGCCGCACCGGCGCCGCCATCCAGCGCCAGTACGCCCGGCGCCTTCGAGGCATCGGCGGTGGCGTCGAACTTGATGGCGACGGAGTAGCTGCCGGCCGGCTGGCTGCAAGTCAAACCGATGCTGAAATCGATGTTGGGTGACGTCGAGCCGATGCCGGTGAATTTATCGACGCGCATGTCGCCCATTGGCACTTTTTTGTTGAGCGATGACGAGTCGACGCTGCAGGTGTAATTGACAAAGCTGATGTTGTTCAGGCCGGTGATCTTGTGCGGGCCCTTGTTATTGTCGCCATCGCCATCGATGCCAAACGCCATGATCTCGGAATTCGCGACGTTGCCTTGCGTTGGCGTGGCGCCGGTTTTGCGCAGTTCTATATCCACATTGCCGGTTATATGCACATTGCCGTCGGCATAAATACCCGTCGCGATAGTGGCCGGTTCGCTGCCGCGATCACCCTTGTAGGTTAACAATAATTCGAGCCCATATTGCGTCAGCCTGAGATCGCGCCTGCGTAAGAAGGTATTCCCAGCCCAGGAGAAGATGCTCGTAGAACAAGCAACATCAAAAGCAGCTCCCGTTCGACTCCAGAGAATGGCTCCCACTGGCGCGTCAGCGGCAATCTTGACCGCCGGTAGCGTCGCGATCGTGTGGACGGTATCGCCACAATCCATCGCAGCGGCCTGGAGTGGAAAAAGCAGCAACGCACAGAGCAGCGGTAGGATACCCCCGCTACGATCAAGCACGCCGCTCAGCTGGCGTGGGCTAGGCATATTTCTCTCCATCCTATCTGCATCGCCCGACCACGCTCTGGTAGCCCTCATCATCGCTATTCTCCTCACCGACCTTCTCCGGCAGCGCGTAATCCACCCTGCATTGCTGCTCCGCGGCCGCATGCCAGCGCACCACAAAATGTCCCTGTAGCGTCGTCAAGCCGCTGATGAACGCCTCGCCATCCTGGCCAACCATCCCTAGTTCCTGTCCTTCGTCGTTTTCCACCAGCGCTCCCAGCGGCAACGGCTTGCCGTCTGCCATCGTCAGCGCAAACGCAACCTGATGCCCCACCACCGGTTCAAAGCTCGCCATCACCACTGCCGCCCGCGTCGGCACCACCTCTTCCACGGTGCTTTTAATTTCCACATCCTTCGGCAACTCTTGCGTATCGATTACGATGCGGTTAACGCGATAAGGATTCAAATAAGGAATCACGGCGTCACCGGCGCGATTGGTGCTGACGCCGGGATGCATCTCGAAATGCACGCCCTTGACATCGGGTATTTCAACGATGGCGACGGTTTCGCCCAGCGGTTGCGAGAACAGCACTCCGCCGCTATGCCCAACCACGCCGCCGGCTGCGGTCAGCGTGGTTTGCGCGTAACCGCTGCCATGCGCGGCAGAAACGTCGTAGCGGCCGTATGGCGCCAGGTAGCTGGCCGAGGCGCTTTCGCTGATCGACGACTGGTTGGAGTGCGCCGCGCTGAGGCTGTAGTTAAACTGGCGGTCGACGCCTAAGCTGTCGGAGTAAGTGGCTTGCTGGTTGAGATGGTTTTCATCGTTACGGCTGACAAAATAACTGAGATTGCCCGAAGAGCTGTCTTTCTCGCCGAACAGGCTGAGCGGCAGCGACAGGTTGAACGCCACTTGCCAGTTGGACGGCGCGCCATTGCCCTTGTTATAGCTGCCGTAGACGCCGTAAGAAATACGCCCAGTCGAAGCGGAATAGCCGAGTTGGAGCAGATTGCTCTTGGCGTTAGTACCCCAGTAGCTTTGCATGCCGACGGTGGCGTACAGCGAGCCGGCGTTTTTCAAGCGCTGCGTGATGGTGCCTTCCAGCCGCTCGTGCTTGGCGCCGGACTGGACCGCCAGGCTGCCGTCGTTCAACGCTACCGCATCCGGGAAACTGCGATAGCCGGCGCTGGAATAACGATAGCCAAGCACGCGGAAATCGGTACCGTAAGCGGCCAGCGATTTGGCGTAAAGAAAACGCAGGGAGTTGCCGGAAACGTCGGCTGAATTGTTGTCGCTGAGCTTGCTGCGGGCATGGGTGACATCAAGCGATAGCGCGCCGAAGGAACCGATGTTCTTGCCCACGCCCAGCAAGGCCGCCTGGTAGATGTTGGCGGCGATGCTGCCGCCGTACAGTGAAAACTCGCCGCTGAAGCCGCGCGCCGCCGTGCCCATCACAAAGCTGGGATGGCTGGAGGAGAAGCCGTTGCGATACTGGCCGCTGCTCAAGTTGTAGCGCCACGAGCCGGCGCGCAGCAGCAGCGGCAGCGCCGAGTACGGTTGCACGAAACTGCTCTTGCGGCCGTCGGCCTCGATCACCGTCACCTCCAGATCGCCGCTGGACGAAGTCGGATACAGATCGTTGATGACGAACGGCCCGGGCGGCACGAAGGTGCTGTAAATCACAAAGCCGTTTTGCCGCACCGTCACCTGGGCGCTGGTTTGCGCCACGCCGTGGATGGTCGGCGCGTAGCCTTGCTGGCTATCGGGCAGCATGGCCTCGTCGGTATTGAGTTGCACGCCGCGAAACTGGAAGCCGTCGAAAATATTGCTGGGGGTGGTGGCGTCGCCCAGGGTCAGGCGGCTGTTCCAGGCGGCGATATCGCGCTGCAGGAAGCTGTTGATGATCTGGTACTTGCCGACGCCGTCGGTGCCGCGATTGTAGGTAGAACTGTGCGACAAACGCCATGCGCCGAAATTGACGCCGCCGCGCAGGCCGGCGTACAGCGAGTTGCGCGAGGCTACGCTGGCGTAATCGCTGCCGCTGTACTGGGCCGCGCTCAACTGGTAATCGAGTACGGCGGCGTTGACGCCCTGATCCCAGCGCGCCGGATCGACCGCACCGCGTGCGCGGCGTTTCATGGCCGCCTGCGGAATGCTGATATTGAGCTGATGCTGATAACTGTCAAAACTGACTTGCGCGGCACTGATGATCTTGCCGATATCGACGCACTGCTGTGGCGCGGCGTTTGCCAGCGCCGGGAATGCCGCAACGTTGACACCCCAGCCGGCGAACATCGGCGCCGTCAGGCAGGGCTGAGCGTCTTGCTCTGGATCCGGTGCATCGAAACGGATTTCCTGCGAATCGACGCGCTGCTGGTTGATATCGATATCGACCAGGTAGCGGCCGGGTTGCAGTTGATTACGCTTGGCAAAAACCGAGAGGTCGGCGCCGGGGTGGCCGCCGCCCAGTTCCAGGAAGCGCTCGTCGAACTCCAGCTCTTGCTGCGCGTGTACATGGTGCGCCTGAATCGCCCAGCACAGCGCCAGCCCCTGCAGGCAGGCGTGGCGCCACTTTTTTTCACTCACGCCACACCGCCGGCATCGCTTACTTTGCAATCGCTACTTGCGGCTCGGCGCTGGCCTCGACCGGGTTGCTGAGTGCGCCGAAATCGTTGATCACCATGAAATTGAATTTGACCGGTGCGATTGCGGCCGCCGACTTGAGCGGATAGCTCAGCTTGGACATGGGCGCTACAGCATCGGCATTGATGCTTTCAGCTTGCGCGCCCAGCACATTGATCATCGAGAAATTGACATAGTACGGGGTTGGATTCTCGACTTCGAGCGCGGCGCCCTTACCGTTCGGTCCTGCCACCACCGCCCATTTCAACTGGCTGGCGGCTTCTGCGGCTGAACCGGTCAGATTGGCCGGCCGATACAGCAGCTTGATGCGTGTACGTACTGCGATTTGCAGGGTGTTGTCTTTGCCCTTGGCTTTAGGCGGAATTTCCTTGACGTTGAACCAGTACAGCGACTCACGGTCTTTAGGCAAAGCCTTGGCCGCGTCCCCGCTCTTGATCAGGCGCACCTTCAGCGCTTGCGTCTTGCCGCCGTCTAGCCGCATTAAGGGCGGCGTCACCAGGAATGGCGTCTTGGCGCCATCGGTGCTGCCGTTGTCGATCCAACTCTGGATGGCGTACGCTTCATCGCCCTTGTTTTCCACCGAAATCGAGGCATCTTTCTTGCCGGCGTCAAAAATAATCCGCGTGCCGCCGACCTGAACCCCGGCCGCAGCGCTGCCGATGCAGCCCAGCATCAGTGCTGCCAGCGTTACGGCTTGTGTTGTCTTGAAAATACGCATGATCCTATCCTCCGCAAGCCGCGCTCAGCGCGGCAAAAATTAACACGGGACCGCAGCATTCGCGGCCGCATTTCGGCTTTGCGCCCATCGTGGGCGGCTTATTTATAAGTCAGGGAGAACATCAGCGTGGCGTTGGCGGCGCCGGCCACGACTTTATCGGCAGTAGCGATATAGCGCGCCTTGAAATCGTAGGTATTGGTGCCTTCGGCAATGGTGATGTCGCTATTCTTGGTACCGCCAGCCATATCAATCGCCGTTCCGGTGCTATCTAGCAACTGCACCCCGACGCCGGTTGCCGGACTGGTGCCGGTCACCTTCAGGACTGCTGTATTGGTGCTGTCGGTGGTGCCGGTAAACTTCAGCGTTGCACCGGTGCTGCTCGCATTGCAACCCGACAGCACGATCTTGAAAGCGACAGGGGGGACGGTACTGCCGGAGCCGGTGAAATCGTTTGCAAACACCTTTGGCATGGTGACGTCTTTGCTGGTTGTACTATCGATTTCACACGGCACGCCGGTGATGCTGCCGGTGAAAGTAATTGTGCCACTGGTATCGCCGGTAGCGGCAGATGCGGCGCCTGTACACAGGCAAGAAAGCAAAATCGCCGTGCGGCCCGCAATGGTGGAAAAACCTGACATAAGCGACTCCTTATGAAATTGCCCAATGCACAAATTGCGCATTGGAAACTTTGTTAGTGTACATTTCATTACGCATAAAAACAACTTTAGTGCACATTTAACAAGCTTGCGTTCTTCAAACGCTCCGTTTCCGGCCTGCGTTCCTACCCCTATTCCAAGTTATTAACGGTAGCAAATCCGCTTTCTTTAACCTGGCTTGGGGGCTCGCTGTCCTGGCAAGTAGAAAATTGAAATAGTGCTGGAGAGATGGTTGACGGCGGCATTGGATTGTTATCAAGTGCGGCTGTAAGTACGGCTGTATTCGCTCTAGGAAAAATCCATTGCCGCATCGGCGAAATGATTTTTATCCAGATTTTCGCAAGCGCATTTCGAGAAAATTCTCATGTCTTTTTTAATTTCCACGTAGAAATTCATTGACTCTTCGGCCCGGGACGAGTGAGATACGGTTAACGTAGTTTCCATATAGCATCATTACTAGGGTGCAATGAAACATACGATTATTACCCTAGCCGAGGAGCCGCCATGAAAATCACCACCCTACAATTCGCCACTGCATCTGCCTTGTTATTCATAGCGTCAAGCGCGATGGCGGCCGGCGCCAATGGCGGCATTATCCATTTCACCGGCAGCATCGTCGAACCGCCTTGCACCACCAGTATCTCCAATGCCGGCAGCAACGCCGGTAGCAAGCAAGGGGCGGCTACAAACATGAACATCAGTTGCGACCATCACAGCGCTTTCGATGTAGCGTTCCAGCAGGTCGGCCCGAACGCCAGCCCTGCCGTCGCCGTCACCTTGTCGCGCGACGGCAAGCTGCTGGGGAGCGAGGAAGCGGCCTATTACCGGATGGCGTTCAAGGGGCAAACCATGCTGCGGCTGGCAGCCAGGCACTCTGCCGCCGACGGCGCGCTGAACCCGGTCATCATGACTATCAGCTATCTGTAAGGCGAATGCGTGACCGGCATAGCCGGTGTGATAGGGCCTTAAGCGCCGAAACGCGCTTCCGGCAAACCACGGATATCTTCCAGCCGCAGCTGGAACACCCCGCCTGCGGCTGGCTCGGCCAGCAAGTCGGCAGCCGTTAGCGATTCACGCGCGCTGGTCACATACAAGGTGTCCAGATCGGCGCCGCCCAACGCTACGCAACTGGGTTGCGCCACCGGTACCTTGATCATGCGGTCGATACTGCCGTCGGGCGCCAAGCGCAACACCCGGTAGCCGCCCCATTGCGCATTCCACAGGTAACCCTGGCTGTCTACGGTCGAGCCGTCCGGCACGCCGGTCTGCTGCTGCAAATCGGCGAACAAGCGTGGGTTGGCGATGCTGCCGGATGCTGTGTCGTAGTCGCAGCAATGGATGGTCTTGGCGGGTGAATCGCAGTAATACATCGTGCGGCCGTCGGGGCTGAAACAAATGCTGTTGCTGATGGCTACCGCGGGCAGCGCCAGGCGTTCCAGCGTGAGATCGGTGTTGAGCCGGTAAAAACTGCAGCAGCGCGCCAGATCAGGCGCATCGTTCTTGGTGCCGAACACGAAGCGGCCGGCGCGGTCGCAGCGGCCGTCGTTGATCCTGGTATGCGGTAAATCCACCTCGACTTTGCAAATCGGCGTCACGGTCTTGGTTGAGAAATTGAACCAGGCCAGTTGCGAGGCCAGGCCCAACAACAGCTTGTCGTCATCGGCGGTCAACGCGAAGGTGGCCAGCGGTTCGGGCATCGGCCAGCTTTCGGTTTCGCCGCTGGCGGGCCGGTGGCGCCACAGCGTGGCGCCGAGAATATCGGTCCAGAGCAAGCACTGGCTGCGCGCGCACCAGAGCACGCCCTCCCCTAGCAAATGTTTGCCGTCGATCAGCAGGCTTGCGGTGGCAGCGGTCAGCATCGAATCTGGTCCGGCACAGGGTGGTTTTGACAGAGCATTCCTTCATTCCTTTGAGTTGTAGTTGCAACTTACTGAGCCAGTTTTTCAGTGCGCTTAACCAACGCAGCTAACTGGGGTCAGAGTGAACTTTCTGCGCGCTTTTTGCAGAAACTTCACTCTGACCCCCACTTAGCGGGCCACGGAGTAGCTGCCTCATCGCTGAAAAACCTCTTGATATATCTTATCCAACCAAGTGTGCACCTCGTCCATTGACTCGAATTCATTTAACGTTAGGTCATTCACAACTTGGCATATGTCATCCGTTGTTGAAATCAACCATTCAAATTGATCCTTAAGTTCCGCCACGTTAAATTTTGGATGGCCATTCCTCACATCGTCTGCTAGCTCATCGACTTCAAACCACTCAACATGGCAATAATCGCGCAAAATAGACTTTATCGGTTCAGGTAGTTCATTCATAAAGTATCTTTTTTTGACTATCAATTAATCCGGCTGTGGAAGCATAGTATTGAACTTCCAGTCGCCGTTAGCCCCTTGCTTATAACGAGTAACCATATAAGCGTCGTTACCAAAAGTAGTGTTCCCGGACCCAAGCGGGGCACTCTTCGGCCCATACCTAGTCACACCAGTGACATAGTCTCTGAAATTATTGCCAAAAATTTCCTGTAGAGGAATTTGCACTTGAGCTCGTCCTGTGGTTGATGCCGACGTCGCATCGACAAACTGCTGACTATTTCTCGCGTAATTTTCAGCAAAGGCATACGCTTCGTCGGACACGACCTGAGTTGCATGCTGGGCATACTGATGAGCACCACCATGAACACCGTCAACTCTCGTTCCTGTCATCGGATCCAAGCCTTCTACTGCACGTCCGGTTAATTGCTGACCAGTCACATCAGCTCCGTGACGCTGGACACCATGACCTTCACTCACAAGCTCTTGAATCCTTGCTTCGACGGAATCTATTGTATTTGCCCCAATACTACCCTCGGTCGAGAGTAATTTCCCCCCGTTTAATTCAATCGAACTCAAATCCCCCACGGCCCCCAGTTGATACCTAGTTCCGACCGATATCCCACTTGCCGACCCAGACGGAAATGTCTCTCCAATAACTCGCATATTGGCGAAGTACAAGACCACCTGGCGCGCTCTGTCTTTCTCCGAATCCGTCATGTGAGGTCAGAGTCAAGTTTCGCGATGAAGCACTGCGAAAATTGACTCTGACCCCAGATGACTCTTGCCGTGGCGATGTCATGAATTATGAAACTCTCGTTAGCCACCGATTCTAACGCCAACGGGGCCATGAGAAACCATGGCCCCGTTGCTGCATCAAAGCGAATGCTCAGAAAGAATGGCTGACACCGACGTAACTGGCGTTCTGGCCATGTCCCGGCAGAGGGTTGTCGAACTCGGTGGCGAAATCAGCATTGCCCTTGTTGCGCACGGTGCCGACAGCCGCATACAACAAGGTGCGTTTCGACAGGTTGTAGTTGGCGCCGACCATGAACAGGCTGGCGCTGCCGGCGTCGTGATTGAGCTTGTTATGGTAGGCGGCGCCGATCAAGGTCAACGCCGGTGTCACTGCATAGTTGACGCCCAGCCAGTAGTGATTGAGTTTGTCGGCAGCGGTGGCGATGGCGGTATCCGACGCTGACAGGTTTTCGTAACCGGCAAACAGTTTCAGCTTATCCACCGTGTAAGTGCCGCCGACAATCAAATCCTTGGAGGCGGTGTAAAGGTCGGTGTAGCGGCCGCTGCTGTCGCGGATCACATCGTAAATGGCGCGCAACTCCAGGCCACCGGTGGTGTAGACCAAAGAAACCCCGTCTTTGCGGCCGGCCTTGGTGGAACCGGCCTGTTCGCCCAGGCTGGTTTGCAAGGTGGCGTTGAAACCGCCCCAGGTTGGGGTTTGATATTCGATCACGTTGTTGGCGCCTGGCCAGTTGCGCCCATTCACCAGATTCTGGGTGCTCAGGAATTGCTGGCCGGTAGGATCGAGGTACCAGACGTCATTGACGATGAACAGGTTCTTGCCGAACTTGATCGAACCGGCGCTGCCGTTCAAGCCGACGTAGGAACGGCGATTGAACAAGGCGCTGCCGTTGGTGGTGCCCTTGGTAGCGTCAAAGCCCGATTCCAGCAAGAAGAAGGCGTTCAGTCCGCCGCCGAGGTCTTCCGTGCCTTTGAAGCCGATCATGCTGGTGCCCCATTGATTGCCGGAGCCGGCCAGTTTGCTACCGGTCTTGCCGGTCAGGTTGCCGTTGGCGTCTTTCAGGGCGACGTTGGTTTGATAATCGACGCCGGCGTCGACCCGGCCGTAGATGGTGACGTTGGTTTGCGCCTGGGCTTGGCTGCAAACGGCGCCGGCGGCCAGGCCGAACAGGCTCAATGCGGCTGCAGTCGCCAGCGCTCGGGATGGCGCGGCGAAGGAAGTGATGCGGCTCATGTTGTCGTCTCCTTGAAATTATTATGAATTCATCCACTGTCAGGCCGCACCGGAAATTCCCGGCCATAAACCTGCGTGAATGTGGGCACATGGTAGGGATTAGATTGATATCAATCCAATGAATTTTTACCCCACTTCAATACCGGATTTGATATCATTTCCCGAGCATCGCCGATGTCGCCGGATGCCAGCATTGGCCGAGCGACCTACTATAAAAATCACACAATGAGACTGCCATGCCTGCCAACGACACCAACTGGTTTCTCCGCGCCCGCCTGAAAACCCGGCAGCTGCTGTTGCTGATAGCGCTGGACGAGGAACGCAATATCCATCGTGCAGCGGAAGCGCTCAACATGACGCAGCCTGCCGCCTCCAAGCAACTCAAGGATCTGGAAGACATGCTCGATGTGCTGCTGTTCGAGCGGCTGCCGCGCGGCATGCGGCCAACCATTTACGGCGAAGCCATGATCCGCCATTCGCGCATGGCGCTGACCAGCTTGTCGCACGCGCATGACGACATCACGGCGTTGAAATCCGGCCTCTCCGGGCAAGTCAATGTCGGTGCGATTTTGTCGCCGGGCATGGTGCTGCTGCCGCCGGCGATTGCACACCTCAAGCAACAGGCGCCGATGTTGCGCATCGGGGTTGAAGTCGAGAGCAGCAACATCTTGCTGGAACGCTTGCAGCGCGGCTCGCTCGATTTCCTGGTGGCGCGCATCCTGGATCAGGAAGACAACAGCAATCTGGAATATGAAGAGTTATCGGATGAACCGGTGTGTGCTGTGGCGCGGGTCGATCATCCCTTGCGCCACGTTTCGAATCTGCAATTAAAGGATATCGCCGACGCCGGCTGGATCTTGCCGCCCAAGGGCAGCATCTTGCGCCATCGGGTCGACATGATGTTCCACAAAGACGGCCTGGCGCCGCCGTCCAACGTGGTCGACACCACCGCGATCCTGGTCATCAGCAGCCTGTTGCAGCAGACCGATTTCCTGCATGTGATGCCGGCCGAAGTGGCGCGCTTTTATGCGCAAGTGAATGTGCTGGCGATACTGCCGATCGAGCTGCCGTGCAAGATGGATGGCTTCGGCATCATCACCCGCCTGCACCAGATTCTTTCGCCTGGCGCAAGACTTTTACAGCAAGAGATCCGGGAAATGGCGGCGCAAATTTATTAGCGGCAACGCTTGCGTGTTTGACTTGGCCTGCGGCTTGGCGTTTGGCTTGAATAAGGACTTGAATATGGCGCAAACATAGCCTATTTTCAAAGAAAAAAGTTCTTCAGGAATTGCGCAAAACCGTTGCGCGTTCATTGTGCATTCCACTAGAGAACTACCATGAATTGGCTTATGGAAAATCATCTTCCCGCGTTTTGAGCGGCAAGTCTTCTTACTCAAATGGAAGAATATGCCAAGCTCTCCTCCCTGCCTGGCAGGCGCCCTCTGAATGACATTCCAAAAATTAATCTGATCGAATGTGTATTTTCAGCAAAACAGAAAGGATGTTGATCATGAAAAATCTTGTCTTGATTTTGATTGCAAGCATGTGCTCATTGGCTGCCATGGCACAGACAGCACCGGATAATGGTGCTGTGACCATCACTGCCCCGCTCCGGATTGACGCACCGAGCCAGTACCATCGGATGCACCCAGACGAATACTATGACTATCTGCGCTCATACGATCTTTCAAATGGCATGACACTTAACCTGTTCGGCAGAGGGACAAAAATATATGCGGAAGTGGGTGAGCAGGGAAGGCATGAACTTGTCGCCACCGCGCAGAATGTTTTCGTCGCCATGGATCAACAATTGAAAATGACGATCAATCTGCATGGCGATGATGCAAGCGGAGAGCTGCTCATGGCGCTGCCGTCCCGGCAGGTTGCAAAGGGCGATGCAAGCGGCAAACAATTTTTGGCGGTTGCGTTCCGCTAAACCAACGTCACAAGTGCAACTGCTGCATGACTTTCCATGCAGCAGTTGCAGGCGCCAGCACTCAAGCCCAACCGGCGTCAACGATAAATTCCTGGGCGGTGCACATGGCGCTGTCATCCGCCGCCAGGAACAAGACCATGCGCGCCAGATGCCAGGGTTGCAGTTTGCCGGGCAGGCATTGGTTGCGCTTGATGTCTTCTTCGCCTGCCGCATCCAGCCACAAGGTAATCTGCCTTTCGGTCATGACCCAGCCCGGCGATACAGTATTGACGCGGATGTTATGCGGCCCGAGATCGCGCGCCAGGCCGCGGGTCAGGCCGACTACAGCGGCCTTGGCGGTGGTGTACACCGGATAGCCGCCGTTTGACAGATGCCAGCTGATCGAGCTCAGATTGATGATCGACCCGCCACCCTTTTTTTGCATGCCGGGCGCTACCGCCTGGCAAGTAAAAAACATCGGCCGCTGATTGATGGCGATGCGGTCGTCCCAGTAATCGACGGTGACTTCCGCCAGTTGATGGCGCTGGTCGTTGGCGGCATTGTTGACCAGTACGTCGAAATCTCCCAACTCTTGCGCCAAGCCTTGCATGGTCGCCTGCAAGGCGGGAATGTCGCGGATATCGCAATGGCGGAATAGCGGCTTGATGTGGCCGGCTGCCGCCAGCTGCTCGCATAGGGCTGCGCTGGCTGCGCTCTCGATATCGACGAAAGCCACGCGCGCGCCCTGCTCGGCAAACGCGCTGACAATCGCCGCGCCGATACCGCTGCCGCCGCCGGTGATGAATACATTCTTTTCTTTCAGGCTGGGGAAGCGCGCCAGTTGTTCTTCTCCAATATCTTTTACTGCGGACATATCAACTCCTGTTCGATGTGATGCGTAGAAATTCCGTTCGCTCTGGTTCGCTCCATTAAGCGCTAAGCTGGCCATTGATACGCTGCCGGATCGCCAGCGGATTACTGTCTTGAATCGCTGCCGGCAATAAATCCTGCGGTATGTTTTGATAGGAAACCGGCCGCAGAAAGCGTTGGATGGCTGCCGTGCCGACTGAGGTTGCGCGGCTGTCCGAGCTTGCCGGAAACGGGCCGCCGTGCACCATCGAATACGATACCTCGACGCCGGTCGGAAAGCCGTTGGCCAGAATCCGCCCGACCTTGCGCTCCAGGATCGGCAGCAGTTGGCGCACGGCCTGATGATCGTCGTCTGTGATCTGCAAGGTGGCGGTGAGCTGCCCTTCCAGATGCTCTGCCACGGCCAGCATCTCGGCCATGTCGCGGCAAGCGACCAGCAACGACGCTGGCCCGAATATTTCTTCCGACAATTCAGGATCGGCCAGAAAATCTTCGGCACTGGTACTGAACAACGCCGGCACACCTCCGCCGGTAGCATTGCTAGCCACGCCCTGGCCGAGCTGGCGCACTCTGTGGTTAGCGGCGAGACGGCTGACACCGCTCTGATAGGCGTGTTGAATACCGGCCGTCAGCATGGTGGCCGCATTACGTTGCGCCAGTTGCGCGGCGGCCGCGCTACTGAAGCGCTCCAGATCGACGCCTTGCAGCGCCAGCACCAGGCCGGGATTGGTGCAGAACTGGCCGACGCCCAGCACCAGCGAATCGACAAAGGTGGCAGCCAGCGTTTCAGCCTTGGCCGCCAATGCCTGCGGCAGCAGGAATACCGGATTGATGCTGCTCATTTCGGCATATACCGGGATCGGCTGCGGACGTGCGGCAGCCACCGCCATCAACGCCAAACCGCCTTGGCGCGAGCCGGTAAAACCGACCGCCTGTATCGCTGGATGCTGCACCAGTTCGACGCCAAGCTGGTTGCCGACGCCGGTCAACAGCGAGAACACGCCTTCAGGCAAACCCGCTGCCTGCACAGCTTGTTGAATTGCCCTGCCAACCAACTCCGAGGTGCCGGGATGGGCCGGATGCGCCTTCACCACCACCGGGCAACCGGCCGCCAGCGCCGCTGCGGTATCGCCGCCGGCGACGGAAAACGCCAAGGGGAAATTGCTGGCGCCGAACACCGCGACCGGCCCTAACGCGATCATGCGCAGGCGCAAATCGACACGCGGTAAAGGCTGGCGCTCCGGCAACGCCGGGTCGATACGGGCGTCATGCCAGGACCCTTCGCGCAGCACTTCGGCAAACAAGCGGAGCTGGCCTACGGTGCGGCCGCGTTCGCCTTCCAGCCTGGCGCGCGGCAAGCCGCTTTCACTCATGGCGCGCTCGATCAACTGCTCGCCCAGCGCCAGGATATTCTCGGCGATGCCTTCCAGAAAACGGGCGCGAGTCTCCGGTGCGGTAGCGCGATAGGAATCGAAAGCGATGCGGGCCAGATCGCAGGCGCAGTCGATTTCGGCTTTGCCTGCGGTGTGGAATGCGGGTTCGATCTTGCTTGCGGTGGCGGGATTAAAAGCAAAAAAGGCAGCGCCGCCGCCTTTGATGTTGGAGAAACCAATCAGAGATTCACCTGTGATGTTCATACTTTTCCTAACAATGAATGGCTGCAATTCCGGGATATCGGCTTACAACTGACTACAACTGGCGAATCGACGGCGCAGCCAAGGTTTCGATTGCCAGGCGATTACGCAGCGGCGGCCCGAATGCAGCAACGTCGATTTCAAACGTTTCTCCTGGCGCGACCTGGATCCCATCCGAGCAGCTCAAGGTGGCGGTGCCGAAGAAATGGATATGCACATCGCCGGGACGCCGGAACAGCGGGTATTTGAAATGGTGGTATTCCAGGTTGGCGACGGTGTGCGACATATTCTGTTCGCCGCTGACAAACGGTTTTTCCCAACGCACCTGGCCGCTGCTGTTGCGAATGCGTGACATGCCTTCTATATGCGGCGGCAGATCGCCCAGCAGCAAGGCCGGGCCGATGGCGCAAGCCCGCAGCTTGGAATGCGCCAGATACAGGTAGTTCTGGCGTTCGGTGACATGATCGGAAAACTCATTACCGATCGCGAAGCCTAGCCTGCACGGGCTGCCGTCCGGCGCAATCACGTACAGTGCGGCGATCTCGGGTTCTTCGCCGCCATCCAGCGCAAAATGCGGCATGGTCAGCGCTTGTTCGGCGGCGCAGACGATGCTGCCGTCGCCTTTGTAGAACCATTCCGGCTGCACCCCGATCTGCCCTGCTTGCGGCTTGCCGCCTTCCAGGCCCATGCGGAACATTTTCATGCTGTCGGTGAGGCTATCGACATCGCTGATTTTCTTGTGCATGGCGTCGCGGCCGTCGGCGCTGCCGAGGTGGGTCAGGCCGGTGCCGGTGACATAGCAATGGGCGCTGTCGCTGTGATCCAGCGGCGGCAAGAGGCGCCCGGCCTGGGCTACCTCGGCATAGTCAAGCACGCTGGTTCCCAGTCCTGCACTGGCCAGGCTTTGCAGCGAACGGTTGCCGGCAATCGCCGCCTGCGCCAGCGCGTAGGTAGAGGCATAGCCTTCCACCACGTGAATTTTACGGCCGGTGCCTTCCAATACGCCAATCCGGCGCTGGCCGTCGGCTTGCTTGAATTGAATCAACAACATGTGCTTCTCCAGTTTACTGTTGTGCTTAACAAACGCAGCTAACTGGGGTCAGAGTGAACTTTCTGCGCGCCTTTTGCAGAAACTTCACTCTGACCCCACTTAGCGGGCCACGGAGTACAGCCTCATCGTTAAAAAGAAAAAGCCGCCGTGGTGCGCTTTGTCTTTCTCCGAATCCGTCATGTGGGGTCAGAGTCAAGTTTCGCGATGAAGCCTGCGAAAGTTGACTCTGCCCCCAGATGACTCCAGTTTGCCGAACTGCCTAGTGAGAATGCTTAGGTACCGCCGAGCCACGGCAGCCAACCAGGAAATCGAAATCGCAGCCTTCGTCGGCTTGCAATACACGGTCTATGTAGAGGCGTTGGTAACCGCTGTGCGCCGTTACCGTCTCGGCATTCACTGCGGCTCTTGCGGTCTGGCGCTGCGCCATTTCGGCGTCGCTGATATCCAGGTGCAAACGCCCTGCTGCGCAATCCAGTTCGATCCAGTCGCCATCTTGCACAATCCCCAGCGGGCCGCCGGCGGCGGCTTCCGGCGCTACGTGCAGAACCACGGTGCCGTAGGCGGTGCCGCTCATGCGGGCGTCGGAAATCCGCACCATGTCCTTGATGCCTTGCGCCAGCAGTTTCGGCGGCAAACCCATGTTGCCGACTTCGGCCATGCCGGGATACCCTTTGGGGCCGCAATTCTTCATCACCAGCACCGAGCTGGCGTCGACTTCCAGTTCGGGATCGTTGATGCGCGCCTTGTAGTGGGCGAAATCTTCGAACACCACGGCCTTGCCGCGATGCTGCATCAGTTCCGGCGAGGCGGCGGACGGCTTGAGTACCGCGCCACGCGGCGCCAGGTTGCCGCGCAAGATGCAGATGCCGCCGTCGGCAATCAAGGGCTTGTCGATGACGCGGATTACTTCGTCGTTGTAGATCGGTGCGTCCTGGTTGTTTTCCCACAGCGATTTGCCGTTGACGGTCAGCGCATCTTTATGCGGCAACAGGCCGGCCTCGCCCAGGCGGCGCAGCACGCCGGGCAAACCGCCGGCGTAATAAAACTCTTCCATCAGGAAACGGCCGGATGGCTGCAGATCGACCAGGGTCGGCGTGCCGCGGCCGATCGTGGTCCAGTCTTCCAGCTCCAGCGGCACGCCGATGCGGGCGGCGATTGCCTTCAGATGGATCACGGCGTTGGTGGAACCGCCAATGGCGGCGTTGACGCGGATGGCGTTTTCAAATGCGGCGCGGGTCAGGATTTTCGACAGCCGCAAGTCTTCCCACACCATATCGACGATGCGCATGCCGGACATGTGAGCAAGCACGTAACGGCGCGCATCGACCGCCGGGATCGCGGCGTTATGCGGCAAGGAAGTGCCGAGCGCTTCGGCCATGCAGGCCATGGTCGAGGCGGTGCCCATGGTGTTGCAAGTACCGGCCGAGCGCGACATGCCGGATTCGGCCGCGAGGAATTGATGCATGCTGATCTGGCCGCCTTTGACGGCCTCGCTCAATTGCCAGACGGCGGTGCCGGAGCCGAGATCCTTGCCTTCGTGTTTACCGTTGAGCATGGGCCCGCCGGTCACTACGATGGCCGGGATATCGCAGCTGGCGGCGCCCATCAGCAAGGCCGGCGTGGTCTTGTCGCAACCGACCAGCAGCACTACCGCATCCATCGGATTGCCGCGTATCGATTCTTCTACATCCATGCTGGCCAGGTTGCGGGTCAGCATGGCGGTTGGCCGCAGATTCGATTCGCCGTTGGAAAATACCGGGAACTCGACCGGGAAACCGCCGGCTTCGGAAATGCCGCGCTTGACGTGTTCGGCGATCTTGCGGAAGTGGGCGTTGCATGGCGTCAGTTCTGACCAGGTATTGCAGATGCCGATGATCGGCTTGCCTTGGAATTCGTGATCGGGAATACCTTGGTTTTTCATCCAGCTGCGGTACATCATGCCGTTCTTGTCGTTGCTGCCAAACCATTCGGCCGAGCGCAGCGGACGCTTTTTATCGACAGTCATCTTTGGTTTCCTCTTGAAATCCTGAAGATCAGGGCGGCATCCATCCGCATCGTGACGGACGCCTGCTATAGAAATGAAATCTGGAACTCAACAACTACGGATCATGCGTCCGCAGTTGCGTGCTTATTTGTTCTTGTTATAGACGTCGACAAATACCGCGGCCAGCAACACCAGGCCTTTGATCACTTGCTGATAATCGATGCCGATGCCCATGATCGACATGCCGTTGTTCATCACGCCCATGACGAAAGCGCCGATCACCGCGCCCATCACCTTGCCGACGCCGCCCGACGCCGAGGCGCCACCGATGAAGCAGGCGGCAATCACATCCAGCTCGAACCCGGTGCCGGCCTTGGGCGTGGCGGTGTTGAGGCGAGCTGCAAAAATCAGCCCGGCCAGCGCTGCCAGCATGCCCATGTTGATGAAGGTATAAAACGATACGCGCGAGGTTTTGATGCCGGACAGCTTGGCCGCTTTCTCGTTGCCGCCGACGGCGTAGATGCGGCGGCCGATGGTGGTGCGGTTGGCGATAAAGGTGTACACCACCATCAGCAGGAACATGATGATCAGCACATTCGGCATGCCTTTATAGGAAGCCAGCAGATAGCTGAAGAAAATGATGACGGCGGCGAAGATGGCGTTCTTCACGATGAAGAATAAATAAGGCTCGTCTTCCATGCCGTGCTTGTTTTGTTTGGCGCGGCCGCGGACTTTGACGAAAATCAATATGGCCGCCACCACCACGCCGACCAATAAGGAGGTGACGCGCAAATCGGCGCCGTTAAACAGATCGGGGATGAAGCCGGAGCTAAGCATCTGAAAATCGTCCGGGAACGGCCCGATCGACTGCCCTTGCAGCAGGGCCAGCGTCAGCCCCTTGAACACCAGCATGCCGGCCAGGGTGACGATGAACGACGGTATCTTGAAAAACGCTACCCAGTAACCTTGCGCCGCACCGATCGCCGCGCCGGCCAGCAGGCACAGGATGCTCGCCAGCACAAAGTTCATGTGCAGGTTGACGATCAGCACCGCCGCCAGCGCGCCGATGAAACCGACCACCGAGCCTACCGATAAATCGATGTGGCCGGCGACAATCACCATCAGCATGCCGAGCGCCATGATGACGATGTAGCTGTTCTGCAGCACCAGGTTGGTCAGGTTCAGCGGCCGCATCAGGGTGCCGTCGGTCATGTACTGGAAAAACGCCATGATCGCGATCAAGGACATCAGCATGCCGTATTCGCGCATATTGTTTTTCAGGAAGCCGCTGTATTCTTTCTTTTCGGCCAGGGGCTGGGGCCGGTTTTTGCTTGCTGCATCGCTTGCTGCCATGTCGTGGTTCATTTCAGTTGTCTCCGTTCTTTGTGCGCTCATTTCTAACGATGGCGCGCATGATCTTTTCCTGGGATGCTTCCGCCGCCGGCAATTCGCCGACGAAATTTCCTTCATTCATGACATAGATGCGGTCGCACATGCCCAACAGTTCGGGCATTTCCGATGAAATCATGATGATGCATTTACCTTCGCTGGCGAGCTGGCTGATGATGGTGTAGATCTCGTACTTGGCGCCGACATCGATGCCACGCGTCGGTTCATCCAGGATCAGCACATCGGGATTGGAAAACAGCCATTTGCTGAGCACTACTTTTTGCTGGTTGCCGCCGGACAGGTTCAGCACTTTCTGGAATACGTTGGAGCAGCGTATCTTGAGCTGGCGCCGGTAGTCGGCGGCTACCGAATACTCGCGCCCTTCGTCGATCACGGTGTTGTCCGCCACGCCCTTGAGATTGGCCAGCGTAATATTCTTTTTGATATCCTGATCCAGGATCAGGCCGTAGCCTTTTCTATCTTCGGTGACATAGGCAATGCCGTTGTCGATAGCTTTCTGCACCGTGCTGACGTCAATTTCCTTGCCGCGCATGACAACCTTGCCGCTGATATGGCGGCCGTAGGCACGGCCGAAAATGCTCATCGCCAGCTCGGTGCGGCCGGCGCCCATCAAGCCGGCAATGCCGACGATCTCGCCCTTTTTGACATGGAAATCGACGCCCTTGATGACCTGCCGCTCGGGGTGTATCGGGTGATACACCTGCCATTTCTTCACCTCGAAAATGGTCTCACCTATATCCGGATGGCGCTTGGGATAGCGGTCGGCCATCTCGCGGCCGACCATGTTCTGGATGATGCGGTCTTCGCTGATGACTTCTTTGTGACAATCCAAGGTATCGACGGTGGAGCCGTCGCGCAGGATCGTGATGGAATCGGCGACTTTGGAAATTTCGTTGAGCTTATGGGAAATCAGGATAGAGGAAATGCCTTGTGCCTTGAGCTCCAGCAGCAGTTCCAGCAAGGCGTCGCTATCGCTTTCATTCAGGCTGGCGGTCGGCTCGTCGAGGATCAGCAGCTTGACTTGTTTCGACAGCGCCTTGGCGATTTCAATCAATTGCTGCTTGCCGACGCCGAGGTTGGTGATCAGCGTGTTGGGCGATTCTTTCAGGCCGACTTTGGCCAGCAGCTCTTTGGTCTTGGCATACGATGCGGCCCAGTCGATGACGCCGTTTTTGGCTTGCTCGTTGCCGAGGAAAATATTCTCCGTAATCGATAGCAGCGGCACCAGCGCCAGTTCCTGATGGATGATGATGATGCCGATTTTTTCACTGTCGGCAATGCCTTCGAACTGCCGCGCCAGCCCTTCGAAGTGAATTTCTCCGGTGTAGGAACCGTGCGGATAGACCCCGCTCAGCACTTTCATCAAGGTGGATTTTCCAGCGCCGTTTTCACCGACTACGGCGTGGATCTCGCCATTGCGTACCGCCAGATTGACATTGTCTAATGCTTTGACTCCCGGGAATGTCTTCCCGATCCCGCGCATCTCCAGGATGGTTTCCATCTGTTGTTACCTCGCTTACCTCAAACCTTCGCCAGCGCCTGAACTGGGACATTGCGGGACCATGCAACGCGCTTATGCGTGTTGCATGGTCCGGCCAAACAAGACTTCCTATCGCTACACTCTAACCTGATCCTTATTTGATCTGGCTTTCAGTGTAGTAGCCACTGCCAACCAGCACTGGCTTCCAGTTGGAAACATCGACGCTGACTGGCTTCAACAGGTAGGAAGGCACAACCTTGACGCCGTTGTTGTAGGTTTTGGTGTCATTGATAGTAGGCGTTTTGCCGCTCAAAACCGCATCGACCATACCGACTGTCACCTTGGCCAGTTCACGCGTGTCCTTGAACACGGTTTGACGCTGCTCGTTGTGTACGATGGATTTCACCGAAGGGACTTCTGCATCCTGGCCGGTCACCACCGGCATCGGTGATTTAGGAGTGCCGTAGCCGACGCCTTTGAGCGAGGACAAAATACCGATGCTGATGCCGTCATACGGCGACAGCACTGCATCGACATGGGCGTTGCTGTAATACGCGCTGAGCAGGTTATCCATGCGCGCCTGGGCTACCGCGCCATCCCAGCGCAAGGTCGAGACCTTGTCCATGCCGGTCTGTTTGCTGCGCACTACCAATTTGCCTTTGTCGATATACGGCTGCAGTACCGACATCGCGCCGTTGTAGAAAAAGAAGGCATTGTTATCATCGGCCGAACCGCCAAACAGTTCGATATTGAACGGGCCCTTGCCGCCCTTCAGATCCAACGCTTTTTCGATATAGCTGGCTTGCAGCACGCCGACCTGGAAATTGTCGAAGGTAGCGTAGTAATCGACGTTCTTGGAACCGCGGATCAGACGATCGTAGGCGATGACCTTGACACCCTTGTCGGCGGCTTTTTGCAAAGCATTGGATAAAGTGGTGCCGTCAATCGCGGCGATCACCAGCACCTTGACGCCCTTGGTAATCATGTTTTCGATCTGCGCCAGCTGATTTGGGATGTCGTCTTCGGCGTATTGCAGATCAGTCTTGTAGCCTTTTTCCTTGAATACCTTGACCATGTTGTCGCCGTCGGCAATCCAGCGCGCGGATGATTTGGTTGGCATCGAAATGCCGATTGGGCCCTTCTCTTGCGCGCCTGCCTGAGACACCAGGCCGAACACGCCAATCATCAATCCAACAATCGTCGATTTAATCAGTTTCACAGCTCGTCTCCTTTAGTTATTTAACTACTTATTTAGCTATTTAATTATTTTGATGTTGCGTCAGAACCTTGTGAAGCACCTGCCCATACTTATCCTTATCCATCTCTGCCATCTGCTCTCTTGCCGGATGGCTGGCTGAAGCATATTTCCTTATGACAAGCAGTCAATATAGACCATTCCGGCTGGATTTCATGGCTATCTTACGAACATCTGCGATATCAAACAAATGAATTTTTTCCTGATTTCGATATTGTTTTGAATATCACGATAGCGAAGAAGAAACTCCACAAAACCCTTTCCGCCATCAATCACAAGAGAATAAATACCGAAGCCAGTGTAAAAACAGTTGGCTGCTCTTACTAATCACTTTTTTATCTGAAGTGATATCCATTTCGATATCAGTCGTGCGTGGATCAGCGGCGGCTCGCAGCGCACACGGCAAATGGTTCAGGACCAGCTGCGACAATAAGCCAGGAACTGCATCAACCGCAGCGACAGGATCTTGTGCTTGCTGTGGATCAGATAGAAGTGTCTACGCAGTTTCGGCAGCGATGTCTGCAACTCCACCAGCCGGCCGCTTTGCAGAAAATCGGCCACTACCGCATGCGACAGGCAACTGATGCCAAGACCGGCGGCGGTAGCGTGTTTGATGGCTTCTGAATTGCCGAACTCATAACTTTGCCGCAAATGATGCAGGTGCGGCAGCAACGCTTGCTCAACCGCTTCACGGGTGCCGGAGCCAGGCTCGCGCAACAGCCATTCGGCCTCGCGCAACTGCGCCACGCCGACTTTCTTGTCGCCGCCGGCCAGCGGATGCTGTGGCGCGGCGACAATCAGCAATTCATCCACCATCCACGGTTCGACCTGCAGATCGGCGGCATGGCTAGGGCCTTCGATCAGGCCGACATCGACTTCGAAATTGACCACGGCGGCGACGATGTCGGCGGTGTTGGCGATCGTCACTCGCACTTGCAGCTCGCTATGCTGTTGCCGGTAAGCGGCAATCAGCGATGGCAACAGGTAACTGCCGATGGTGGTGCTGGAGCCGATTTGCAGGCCGCCGCCCTGCGCCATGCCGGGCGTCAAGAATTGCTGCTCTATGGTCTTGGCGGCGTCCACCACCTGCCCCGCCTGCGGCAATAACAGGCGGCCGTTATCGTTGAGGATCAGGCGCTTGCCGACGCGATCGAAGAGATGGCAATCCAGCAGGTTTTCAAGCTCGTTCAAGGCGGCGCTGGTGGCCGATTGCGACAGGGCCACTTGCTCGGCGGCTGCGGTGGTGCTGCCGGCACGGGCGACCGCCAGGAATATCTGTAATTGTCTGATGGTGAGGCGCATCTTGGGCTGGCCTTTGTGCGAAATAGTCGGGATTGCCGTGCGGGAGAAAATAACTTACCTACAAAACAGGTTGATTATACAAAATTAATCTGTTTTTCTTTTAGATATCAAATAGCTATAGTGAGTTCCATGGCGGCATGACGCCGCATCTCGATTGGAAGTCACAATGAACACCTCAACACTAACAACAACAATCCACCCTTCCAAAACCCAAGCGCCGCGATTTTCCGGATTAGCGGGATTGGCCCTGAGCGCAGTGATTGCGGCAGCAGCGATCGCTGCCGCCCGTATAGATTGGCTGCAAGCGCAAGGTTTCAGCGCATTAACCCTGGCCATCGTGATCGGCATGCTGGTCGGAAACTTTGCTTATCGACGGATCGCCCCTTCCTGCGCCGCAGGCGTCAATTTTTCCAAACAAAACCTGCTGCGGCTGGGAATTATTTTTTACGGCTTCCGCCTGACATTCCAGGATATCGGCCATGTCGGCCTGAGCGGGGTATTGATCGACGCCCTGGTTCTGTGCTCCACTTTCGGCATGGCGCTGCTGCTTGGCACTCGCGTATTCAAGCTGGATCGCGACACCGCCGTGCTGATCGGCGCCGGCAGTTCCATTTGCGGTGCGGCCGCCGTGATGGCTACCGAGCCGGTGCTGCGGGCGCAGCCGGCGCAGGTGACGGTGGCGGTGGCTACCGTGGTGGTATTCGGCTCGCTGGCGATATTCCTTTATCCGCTGCTGTACCAGCTCAATCTGCACTGGCAGTTTCTGGCGGCCTCGCCGCTGGCCTACGGCATCTATACCGGCTCCACCGTGCACGAAGTGGCCCAGGTGGTGGCCGCAGCTGGCGCCATCAGCCCCGATGCGGCCAATACGGCGGTGATTGCCAAGATGGTGAGAGTGATGATGCTGGCGCCGTTCCTGATGCTGTTATCGGCCTACATCTCAAAGAAAAACAGCGAGAAGAAAAACAATGCTGCCAAGAAGGCAGGCGAATCCACCAAACGCAGCGCCGGCGGTCTGGCGATTCCCTGGTTTGCTTTCGGTTTTGTCGCAGTGGCGGCGTTCAATTCGCTGAACCTGCTGCCGCGCGCACTGGTTGTGCATATCAATGACGTCGACAACGTATTGCTGGCAATGGCGATGGCAGCGCTAGGCATATCCACCCATTTCTCATCGATCCGCACCGCGGGCGTTAAGCCGTTGATGTTTGCCGCAGTGTTGTTCGGCTGGCTGATTGTCGGCGGCGCCCTGATCAATACGCTGGTGTTGCGCTTATTTGCCTGATCTGGCTTGCAACGCAAAATGGGCCCGGATTCGCAGTCCCAGGCCCATTTTCGTTGCGCTGAAAGCGCAGCTTTAAGACGCTCAGAAGGTCAGTGTCTTGACGCCATCCGGCGTTCCCAGCAAACAAACGTCAGCCCCTTGCTGCGCAAACAAACCGACCGTCACCACGCCCGTGATCTGGTTGATCTGCCGTTCCAGTTCGACCGGATCTGTGATTTTCAAATCGAACATATCGATGATCACGCAGCCGTTGTCGGTAATCAACGGCTTGCCATCCTTGAAACGCAAACGCGGCTCGCCGCCAAATTTGATCAGCTTGCGCGCCACTACCGCCTGCGCCATCGGGATCACTTCGATCGGCAGCGGAAACTTGCCGAGCACCTTGACCAGCTTGGAGCCGTCGGCGATACAGATGAATTTCTCAGCCACCGAGGCGACGATCTTTTCACGCGTCAACGCCGCGCCGCCGCCTTTGATCATCGCCCCTTGCGCCGTGATTTCGTCGGCGCCGTCGACGTAGACAGGCATGCTCGCCACCTGGTTCAGGTCGTAGACGTCGATGTCATGGGCGCGCAGACGCGCCGCGGTTGCTTCCGAGGAAGCCACTGCGCCCTTGATCCGGTCCTTGATTTTTGCCAGTTCGTCGATGAAGAAATTGGCGGTGGAGCCGGTGCCGACGCCGACAATCTGGCCGTCCACCACATATTTAATTGCTTCGCGGGCAACGGCTTGTTTGAGTTGATCCTGGGTCATGGCAGTCATGGCTTTGTCTTGTAAGAGAAGTAAATACGCTATTTTAACCAATCGACGCAGCGGGAGCCTCTAAAAACCTGATGTGCAGGTTTTAAAGGCTGCAGTAAATCAATGATGTTCGTCAGGCTGTTGTTCCAGCGTTTCGTGCAGCGCGATCTGCAACCTGGAATGCAGCTTCACAAACCGTTGCCACAACACCAGCACCAGTACGGCGGCGCCAACCAGCACCAGGATCAGCAAATTGGTGGGCGGCAAAATCCGGCTGCTGAGCGCGGTGATCATCAGCATGATGCCAACGATTGATACCGCCGGGATCACTTCGGCGATCACGCGCCGCACTGCATGGCTGTAGGAACCGGCCCAGTCCGGCTTGACACTGATTTCGGCCAGCAACATGCTGAGCGCGTGCAATTTGCGATAGGTGGCGATCAGGAAAGGCAGCGACAGCAGCAGCGCCCCGCCCCACACTATCGCTTTCTGGATTTGCGCATCCGCCACCCAGGCCGCCATGCTGCTGCCGAGCGCCTCGGCAAAATAGCCGCCGATGATGAAAATCGCCACCACCAGCGCCAGATTCACCACCACCTGCATCAGGATGCGCCGGATAATACGCGACAGTTCAGCGCGATCGCCCTGCGGCTGCAAGCTGTCGAGCCAGGTTGAATACATGCCGAACACCGCCGCCAGTTTTTCCGGCATGGCCCGCGCCAGGCGGCCCGTGAGCGGATCGGCCAGCTTGATCAGGTAAGGCGTCAGCAAGGTGGTCACAGCCGATACCGCAACCACGGTCGGGTAGAGGAAATCGCTGGTGACTTTCAGGCTGACGCCAAGCGCGGCGATGATGAAGGAAAACTCGCCAATCTGCGACAAGCTCATGCCGACCCGCATCGAGGTGCGGCCATCGTGGCCGGAGAGGAAAGTCGCCAAGCCGCAGCTGACCACCTTACCCAGCACCACGGCCACCGTAATCACGACAATCGGCAGCCAGTACTGGAGCATGATGGAGGGATTGAACAACAGCCCGATGGCGACGAAAAAGATGGCGCTGAACATGTCGCGCACCGGTTCGATCAGGCGCTCGATCTGATACAGGTGGCGCGACTCGGACATCACTGCGCCGATCAGGAAGGCGCCGAGTGCCACGCTGTACTCCATTTTCATGACCAGCAGGCAGAAGCCGAAACACAGGCCAAGCACCGTCACCAACAGCATTTCCTTGCGCTGGAACTTGGCGACATAATCGAGCAGGCGCGGCACGACCAGGATACCCGCCACCAGCGACACGATCATGAACAAGACCAGCTTGCCGATGGTGGTTACGGCGTCGCCGGCGTCCACCGAACCGCTGATAGCCACACCGGACAGCATGGCGATCATGCCGATCGCCAACACATCTTCGACAATCAGGATGCCGAAAATCAGCTGCGCAAATTTCTCATGCTTCATGCCCAGCTCGTTGAGTACCTTGACGATGATGGTGGTCGACGATACCGATAGCATGGCGCCGAGAAATATCGCATCCATCGGCTTCCAGCCGAAGTAAATCCCGATCTCGTAGCCGACCCACAGCATCAGTGTAATCTCCGCCAGGGCCGCGACGAAAGCGGTGACGCCGACCTTGCCGAGCTTCTTCAGGCTGAATTCCAGGCCCAGTGAAAACAGCAGGAAGATCACGCCCAGCTCCGCCAGGATCTGAATCGTGCGTTCATCCGTGATCAGCGAAAACGGCGGCGTATGCGGGCCGATGATGACGCCGGCGACGATGTAGCCAAGCACCACCGGCTGTTTGAAACGGTTGAACAGCACCGTCACGACGCCGGCGATCAACATGATCACGGCCAGATCCTGGATAAACATTTCGACTGCGTGATGCATGGGCAGACTTTCCTTGTGAAACTGGACAAAATCGGGGGATAGCGCGCGAGCAAAGAAGGGACGGCAGGACGCGCGCCGAGCAGCATTGTAACAATGACTACAGCGATGACGACAATAATGGCTTAAGAACGGTCAGACTATGACAGCCCTGGTCAGGTCAGTACAAAATCAGGAGCTTCAATCGTCGTGATTGGGATCCAGCTCGGGGAACAATACTTCGGTAAAACCGAAACGGCTGAAATCCTTGATCCGCATCGGATACAGGATGCCATTCAAATGATCGACTTCATGCTGCACCACGCGCGCATGAAAGTCATCGACATCGCGATTGATGGCAGCGCCGAACTGGTCGAAGCCTTCGTAATGCAGGCGGCTCCAGCGCGGCACCACGCCGCGCATGCCGGGTACCGACAAGCACCCTTCCCAGCCGTCTTCAACTTCATCCGAGAGTGGACGCAAAAGCGGATTGATCAGCACGGTTTCCGGCACGGTCGGCGCCTCCGGATAGCGCAGATTATTTTTGAAACCGAAAATCACTACCTGCAGATTGACGCCAATCTGCGGCGCCGCCAAGCCGGCGCCGTTAGCCGCATACATGGTATCGAACATATCGATGATCAGCGCCTCCAGTTCCGGCGTGTCGAAAGCAGTGATTGGCTCGGCTTGCCGCAGCAGGCGCGGATCGCCCATTTTCAGGATTTCACGAACGGTCATGGCGTCATCTTCAGTGTGATTTTCAGGATGCTTATTTGCGTGTTTACTTGATTTACTTGAACTGTTTCAGATATTCGGCAAATTCCGGGCCGGTTTCCGGATGCTTCAAGCCCATCGCCAGCGTTGCCTTCAGATAACCCAGCTTGGAACCGCAATCATAGCGGGTACCGGCGTAGCGGTAGGCCAGCACGCGTTCGCTTTTCATCAACGCGGCGATGCCGTCGGTCAATTGTATTTCACCGCCGGCGCCTTTGCCCAAACCTTCCAGGCAATCGAAAATGCCATTGGTCAGGACGTAACGCCCGACCACCGCCAAGGTGGAAGGCGCCTGATCCGGCTGCGGCTTTTCGACAATGCTGTTGACCTTTTCCAGATCGGTTTTATAAGCGTCGATGCTGACGATGCCGTATTGCTTGGTATCGGCGCGCGGCACATCTTGCACTGCCAGCATGCTCGATTTTTCGATGGCAAAGATATCGGTCATCTGCGCCAGCACCGGCTTGTGTCCGGCCGCGACATCCATGAAATCGTCGGCCAGCAAGACGGCAAAAGGATCATCGCCTACCACCGGACGCGCGCATAACACGGCGTGTCCCAGGCCAAGCATTTCGGACTGGCGGATGAAAATGCAATTGATGTGTTTCGGAATGACGTTTTGCACCAGCTCCAGCAGGCGCGCCTTGCCGGCTGCTTCCAATTCGGTTTCCAGCTCGTAGGCTTTATCGAAGTGATCTTCAATTGCGCGTTTGTTGCGGCCGGTAATGAATACCATATCGGTGATGCCGGCGGCTACGGCTTCTTCCACCGCGTACTGGATCAAAGGCTTGTCGACGATCGGCAGCATCTCTTTTGGCTGCGCTTTAGTCGCCGGCAAAAAGCGGCTGCCCAGGCCGGCCACAGGAAATACGGCTTTTCTAATCTTGCTCATATTGGTTTCCTTGTTCGCTCTCTAATAGAGTGCGGAGTCCGTCTTCATCCAGAATCGGGATGTTCAATTCTTCCGCTTTGGTCAGTTTGCTGCCGGCCTCGGCGCCCGCGACCACGTAACTGGTCTTCTTGGAAACCGATCCGGTCACCTTGCCGCCTGCTGCCTCGATCATGGCCGCAGCAGCATCGCGAGTCAGCGTCGGCAGGCTGCCGGTCAGCACGAAGGTTTTGCCTAACAAGAACTTGGACGCGGTTTCCGCCGGCAAGTTCTCCGCCCAGTGAATGCCTGCCGCTCGCAGTTGCTCGACCAGCTCCCGATTCAGCGGATCGGCAAAAAAAGCGAGCAATGAACGTGCCACCACCGGACCGATATCGGCGACCTCCAGCAGTTGCTCCTCGGAAGCCTGCAATAAGCCATCGATGCTGCCGAAATGCGTCGCCAGCTCTTTCGCCGTGGCCTCGCCGACATGGCGGATGCCGAGCGCATAAATGAATCGGCCCAAGGTAGTCGATTTGGATTTTTCGAGCGCAGACAAAACATTTTGGGCAGATTTGTCGGCCATGCGTTCCAGCGCTGCCAGTTTCACCAGGCCCAGCTTGTACAGATCGGCGGCGGTGTAAATGATATGGCGATCGACTAGTTGTTCGATCAGTTGATCGCCCAGGCCTTCAATATCCATTGCGCGGCGCGATGCAAAATGCTGCAAGCCGCCCTTGCGTTGCGCCGCGCATTTGACCCAGCCACCTGAGCAGCGCGCAATCGCTTCGTCTTCCAGCTTGACGATGGCAGAACCGCAAATCGGACATGCACTAGGCATGACAAACGCTTGCGCGTTGGCTGGCCGCAGTTCCGGCACAAAGGAAACCACTTCTGGAATCACGTCGCCGGCGCGCCGCACAATCACGGTATCGCCGATGTGAATATCCTTGCGCCTTACCTCATCCTCATTGTGCAGGGTGGCGTTGGTGACTGTGACGCCGCCGACAAACACCGGCGCCAGGCGCGCCACCGGGGTGACGGCGCCGGTGCGGCCGATCTGCACTTCGATGTCCAGCACCTGAGTGGTGGCTTCTTCCGCCGGGAATTTATGGGCCAGCGCAAAACGCGGCGCACGCGATACGAATCCCAGCGTCTGCTGCTGCAACAGGCGATTCACCTTATACACCACGCCATCGATTTCGTAAGGCAGTTGCGCCCGCTTGCCGCCGATATCGCGGAAAAATTCCAGCAGGCCTGCAGCGCCTTTGACCACGCCGCGCTCCTTGCACACCGGCAGCCCGAGCTGGCTGTACCAATCCAGCAGCGCCGAGTGCGATGGCGGCATCTCGGCGCCTTCCAGCGCCCCGATGCCATAGGCAAAAAAGCGCAAGGTGCGCTGTGCCGTGATGCGTGAATCGAGTTGCCGCAAACTGCCGGCCGCGGCATTGCGCGGATTGGCGAATTCTTTCATGTCCGCCTCGCGCTGACGCGCATTGAGCTTGGCGAAATCTTCTTTGAACATCAGCACTTCGCCGCGCACATCGAGTACCTTTGGCGGTTTGTCGGTATGCAATCGCAGCGGGATCGCGCGCACGGTGCGGATGTTGCTGGTGACGTTTTCACCGGTGCTGCCGTCGCCGCGGGTAGCTGCCTGCACCAGCACGCCGTCTTCGTAACGCAGGTTGATGGCCAGGCCGTCGAACTTCAACTCGGCGGCGTACTCGATCTCGGTGTCGGTCTGAGTGTCGAGACCGTCCCTGACGCGACGGTCGAATTCGACGATGTCGTTGTCTTCAAAGCCGTTCCCCAAAGACAGCATCGGTATCGAATGCGTCACCTGTTCAAATAGCGGCAACGGCGCAGCGCCGACCCGCTGGGTCGGTGAATCGGGCGTATTGAGTTCGGGATGGGCTTGTTCCAGCGCCTGCAATTCGCGGAATAACTGATCGTATTCGGCATCCGGAATCGAAGGGTTGTCGAGCACGTAGTAGGAATGATTATGGCGATTCAGCTCGGCCGCCAGCCAGGCGGCGCGCAAGCGCCATTCGGCGGCATCGGGGGCATTTCCCGGGCCGCCTGCTTGAGATAAAGAAGAAGGCATAGTTAACTAAATAGACGCAAAGCCCGAATCGAACCGGCTGGAATTTCAGCGGCTTCCATTTCACGGTAGAAGGCATCGACCTGACCGGCGATCTCTGCCAGTTGGACGTCGGCCAGAGCCTGGTTGCTGTCGTCGACCAGTACGCCGCCCAGGCGCGCCGCCAGCGAACGGGCGCAGGCTACCATCGCACCGTAACCGTCGCGATCAGGGGCCACCCGCGGCACATCGAGCAACAAGGTCAGGCGGCTGGTGGTTTCCGCAACCGCGCTGGCATTGGTGGATAAAGAGAACAGCAGGCCGCCGTCACCGTCCGACATCACCATGCGGCCTTCCGGCCGGGCGTCGAAACCTTGACGGCTCAGCGCCGCCAGCAAAGTGCTGATGGCCCAGGGTGCGCCACTGGACTGGATATTCACGCCCAGTTGCGCGTCGTGTTCGATCACGAACTGATGCAAGCCGCGCGCGGTGTGCATTACTTCGGTCATTTCCGGCAACTCCGGTTCGGCGCCCAGGTCATCGGCGATCTGGCGCAAGCGGGTCACCAGTTCGGAATACTCGATTTCATTGAGCGGGTTAGTACGATTGGCCAGCTGCACGCCGGCCAGCAGAGTGCTGTAAACGCCGCCGTGCGCAACCGGCTCCCATTCGCCGTTGAGATCCTCGCCGATAAAATGGATAGGCTTGTTACCGACATGGCGCAAGGTTTGCAGCGCCGGCAAGGCCTTGTCGCCGCGTACCGGCGATTCCAGCACCAGCGGAATGGCGCAATCGATCAGCTCGTCCACCGGCAGATCCTTGCGTACAGCCGGCGTCGGCGTCAGCGCCGGTGCCGATACCGGATTGCCGAGTTGCGGTTCGATTGCCTGCTGCTCTGCGCTTTGCTCCAGGTCGTCATGCGGCACAGCGGACATCGCGTCCGCATCAAATTCGGCTTCGAACAGCTTCGGCTCATGCCGGACCGGCGCTTCGCCGTTTTCTTTGCCGGGAGTCATCAGAACATCGTCGTGCGATCCGGAAAACGCCCGCTCGACACTCTTCTTGGCTTTGTATTCCTGCCATTTGTTGTAGGAAATGACGCCAACAAGAAACGCGCCTCCAATGATAAACAGGCTGGTTTGTAGATCTGTCATTCTGCTGATGCCTTAATAGCGAACGCCGGCGCGCAGGCCGGACGCACGCTGAAGATTCGTGATTGAAATTGTGGACTGGTCATTGATTGAATCCGAGGAAAAAACACTTCTAAAATAGTTGTCAGTGACCACGCAAATAGCTTTTTATTAGCCAAAACATAACGGCATTCCGGCTGCCGGAAATGCGGTTTCTTTTTATAAAAACAATATCCAGTATTGCTACTCTAGTATTACTGCATATACCGCCAACGTAAAATTATTGAGACACACCTCACAATATATTGCATTACGACCAGAAAATCAGCTTAGTGGCGCCTAAAAAAGTTGTCAAGCTGGCCAAGTTGCATTTCCGGTCATCTATTATTATCTTCAGGCCGCCACAGGATCAGCGGCAAAACTTCGCGCGGCTTCCATATCGACCGCAACAATCCGCGATACCCCCTGCTCCTGCATCGTCACCCCAATCAGCTGCTGCGCCATTTCCATCGCAATCTTGTTATGTGAGATGAACAGGAATTGGGTATGGACCGACATCCGTTTCACCATATTGCAGAAACGTTCAGTATTGGCGTCATCCAGCGGCGCATCGACCTCATCGAGCAGGCAGAACGGCGCCGGATTCAACTGGAACATCGAAAACACCAGCGCTGTCGCGGTGAGTGCTTTCTCGCCGCCGGACAGCAAGTGAATCGTTGCATTCTTCTTGCCCGGCGGTTGCGCCATGACTTGCACGCCGGAGTCGAGGATTTCGTCGCCGGTCATGATCAGCTTGGCCTGGCCGCCGCCGAACAGGATCGGGAACAGTTCGGCAAAATGGTGATTCACCTTGTCGAAAGTATCTTGCAGCAGGTCGCGGGTTTCCTTGTCGATCTTGTGGATCGCATCTTGCAACGTATTGATGGCCTCGGTCAGGTCGGCATTTTGCGCATCCAGGAAATTCTTGCGCTCGGAGGCCTGCGCCAACTCGTCCAGCGCCGCCAGATTGACTGCGCCGAGGGCGCCGATGGCGTTGGTCAGGCGCGTCACTTCGCCTTGCAGATAGGAGGGGCGCATGTCGGCGGTCAGTTTCTCGCTCAAGGCTGCCTCATCGGCCTGGGCTTCGAGCAGCTGCTGCACGTATTGTTCCTGGTTCAGGCGCGCCGCCTGTTCTTTCAATTGCAATTCCATGATGCGGTCGCGCTGCGGTTGCAGGCTGCGCTCGGCTTGCAAACGGGTTTCTTCATGCTGACGCAAATTCTGCGAGACCTGGTCCAGTTCATGGCGGGTATCTGCCAGTGCGCGCTCCTGTTCGCTGCGCTTGTCCAGCAAATCTTGCAAACCGGCTTGCGCGGCCTGATCGTCCAGGCTTTCCAACTCAAGGTGGCCTTGCTGCATATTGGCAAACAGCTGCGCCGCCTGCTCCAGCGCGGTGGCAATGCTGCGCTTGAGTTCTTCGATCTTGTTGCGATGGGATTTTTCGGCGAATTCCGCTTCTTGCGCAGCCCGCTCCATCTCGCGCAGACGCTGGCGCGCATCGTTGAGTTGCTGTTCCTTGCTCAGGTAATCGGTTTGGCCGTCTTCGTGTTTTTCCTGCAGCTCGGCCAGCTCGGCATCGAGCTGTTCGAACTTGGCTTCCGATTCCATCTTGACCTGCTGCTGTTCGCTTTCCTGCGCCGCGATTTCTGCCAGGTCGGAGGAAATCTGCGAGCTGCGCTGATTGAAGCGCTCCTGCAACTCAGACAATTTCATGACATCGATCTGCAAACCATGCACCGCCTGCGTCAGGCCGGTGTGGCGCTGGCGCATTTCCTGCAGGCGCTGGGTGGCCTGCGACAGCGCCGCCTCGGCACGCACCGAACGCGAACGGGCTTCGTCGGCCAGCATCTGCTGCGCACGCAACTGCTTGGTGATGTTTTCGATTTCCTGCTGGCGCGCCAGCATGCCGTCCTGCTCCGAATCGGAAGCATAAAACCGCACGCCGCTCTTGCTGATCACGTGACCCTGGCGCGTGACAAAGCTGGCGCCCAGCGGTAATTTATTGCGTTCGGCAAAGGCCGTTACCGTATCGTCGGCGGCGTAAAAATTGTGCAGCCAATCCTGCATCAATACCCGCAAACCCGGATCGTTCAGTTGCAACAAATTCAGGAAGGGCTTGAGGCCGGCAGGCGTTTCAATGTTGCCGACCGAGGCTGCGGCATTCGGTGAAAACAAGGCCAGCTTGGCTGGCGGCGCATCGTTGAAGAAAGCTTTGGCCCAATCCAGATTCGACATTTCCAGCGCCGAAGTACGCTCACGCAGCACCGATTCCAGCGCAGTTTCCCAGCCGCCGTCGATATGCAGCTTTTGCCACAGCCGCGGCAATCCCGCCAGCTCGTGCTTTTGCAACCAAGGCTGCACCTTGCCTTCGGTCTGCACGCTTTCCTGCAATTGCTTGAGCGCCGTCAGGCGCGCTTCCAGCTGCGCGTTGTTAGCGCTCTCGGTATTGACTTGCTGCTGCGCGTTACGCCGCTCTTCTTCCAGGCGCGGCTGTTGTTCCTGCGCCTCTTCCAGTTGCATGCCGGTTTCTTCCAGACCAGCCTGTTTCTCTTCCAGCTGCATGCGCAGATTGGTAAGATGGGCGTTGTCCGGCAGATTCAAACCGTTCTTTTCCTGCGCCAGCCGTTCACGCCGGCTGCTCAGGCCGTTCAGGATATTCGAGGCATTGCGCTGATGGGTGGATTCCAGCTCTATCTGCTGCTGGATCTGCATGATCTTGCCGCGCGATTCAGTGCTCTTGAGTTGCGCCTCGCGCCAGCGTTGCTCCAGCGCCGGCAGTTGGTCGTTGTGCTGCTGCGCCGTCACCTGCGATTGTTCGACCCGCGCCGCCAACTCTTCCAGATGCATCTCGGCCTCGACCAGATCGTCCTGGTACTGCGTGCCCTGGCGCTGCCATTGATCACGCTGCGCAGTCAGGGAGTTGAGTTGCGATTGCAGGCGATTGCGCGACTCGATGACAAACTTGATCTGCGCTTCCAGGCTGCCGATTTCGGAATTGGTCTGGTACAGATGGCCTTGCGCCTGATGCATGCGGTCGCCGGCGGCATAGTGCGCCTGGCGCATGTGCTCCAGCTCGGTTTCGACATGGCGCAGCTTGGCGGTTTGTTCTTCCAGATCGGTTTGCGCTTTTTCAATCTCGCGGAAATATTTTTCCTGCTCGGTCTTGGCTTCATTTTTGCGCAACAGCCACAGCAGTTTTTGCTTTTCTTCCTGATCGCCCTGCAACTCATGGAATTTTTGGGCGACCGCTGCCTGCGACTGCAGTTTCGCCAGATTAGCGTTAAGTTCGCGCAAGATATCTTCGACCCGCACCAGATTTTCGCGCGTGTCGTTCAGGCGATTCTCGGTTTCGCGGCGGCGCTCCTTATACTTGGAAACGCCGGCAGCCTCCTCCAGGAAAACCCGCAACTCTTCGGGACGCGCTTCGATGATGCGCGAAATCATGCCCTGGCCGATGATCGCGTAAGCGCGTGGGCCAAGGCCGGTACCCATGAAAATATCCTGGATATCGCGCCGCCGGACTGCCTGGTTATTGATGTAGTAAGTCGAGGTGCCGTCACGCGTCAGGGTGCGCTTGACGGCGATTTCGGCATATTGGCTCCACTGGCCGGCAGCTTTGCCGAGACTGTTGTCAAACACCAGTTCGACCGATGAACGGCCTGCCGGTTTGCGATGCGAGGAGCCGTTGAAAATAACGTCTTGCATCGACTCGCCGCGCAGCTCGGAGGCTTTGGATTCACCCAAAACCCAACGCACGGCGTCGATGATGTTGGACTTGCCGCAGCCATTTGGCCCGACCACACCGACCAGCTGGCCGGGGACCTGGAAATTGGTGGGATCAACGAAAGACTTGAATCCCGATAATTTAATGGAGGTTAGACGCACGTTATCGACTGTTCTTATCAAAGTCGGCGGAAAAGCCACCGCCACACTTACCACATAAAAACGAGGAAAAACCTCGCAGGAGGTCGACATCATAACATTCCGCCCTGCTGTATATGCTATCTGATACGAGCAAAGCCGCACTTCTGTATATAATGCAAACAGCGCAATCCTGGCTCTTGCAGCCGTTTTTCCTCATTCCATTTTTTGTTATTCATCCGTCATTATTCATCTGTCACTACTCGTCCGTCACTACTCAACAGTCACTACTCAACAATAACCACGTGAATCCATTACTAGACCGGCTGCAGCCATATCCGTTTGAAAAATTGCGTGCGTTATTCGCCGACGTCACGCCCAACCCGGCCTACAAGCCGATCAGCCTGGGTATAGGTGAGCCTAAGCATCCGACCCCGAAGTTTATCCAGCAAGCGCTGAGCGACAATCTGAACGGCCTGGCCAGCTACCCCAGCACCATAGGCGCAGAGCCTTTGCGCGCAGCGATTGCCGGCTGGCTGGAACGCCGCTACGGCTTGCCGCCGCTCGATCCGGCGAGCCAGATCCTGCCGGTCAACGGTTCGCGCGAAGCGCTGTTTGCGCTGGCGCAGACGGTAGTCGATCCGGCGCAGAAGGATGCGCTGGTGATGTGCCCCAATCCGTTTTACCAAATTTATGAGGGGGCGGCCTATCTGTCGGGGGCTCAGCCGTATTTCGTCAATTCTGATCCCGGCCGCAATTTCGCCCCGGATTACCGTAGCGTGCCGGACGATGTCTGGCCGCGCGTCAAACTGCTGTATCTGTGCTCGCCCGGCAATCCGACCGGCGCCGTGCTGTCGCTGGAAGACTGGAAAGAATTGTTTGCCCTGTCGGACCGCCACGGTTTCGTGATTGCTGCCGACGAATGCTATTCCGAGATTTATTTCAAGCCGGAAGCGCCGCTGGGCGGGCTGCAAGCCGCCCACATATTGGGTCGCACAGGTTACCCGCGCCTGATCGCTTTTTCCAGTTTGTCGAAGCGTTCCAATGTGCCGGGCATGCGCTCCGGCTTTGTCGCCGGCGACGCCGCCATCCTCAAAAAATTCCTGCTGTATCGTACCTATCACGGCGGCGCCATGAGCCCGCCAGTGCAGGCGGCTTCGGTCGCCGCCTGGAACGACGAAACCCATGTCGTCGAAAATCGTGCCAAATACATGGCAAAATTCCAACAGGTCACTCCGGTACTGCAAACCGTGCTGGATGTGGAACTGCCTGACGCCGGTTTTTATCTATGGGCCAAGGTAGACAAGCTGGCAAGCATCTCCGATACCGACTTCGCCAAGCGGCTGTATGCCGAATATAATGTGACGGTATTACCAGGCAGCTATCTGGCGCGCGACGCCCATGGCAGCAACCCGGGCCGGCAACGCATCCGCATGGCTTTGGTAGCGGAAGTCGAGGAATGCCTGGAGGCGGCGCAGCGTATCGCCGCTTTTTGCCGTGGCCTCTAGCTTGTGACCTCAGGCATTTGACAATAGCCTGATCCTGCGTATTGCATCATGACGACGTATTTCAGCCGATGTATTTCAGTCCGCTGTATTTCAGTCGTCGTCATGGTCACTACATTATTTTTAAACTTTCAATCTGCGACCAATCATGACTCAATCTCTGCAAGCATTTATCGACCAAGCCTGGGAACAGCGTACCGAATTCTCACCTAAGACCGCACCGGCTGATGTCCGCGAAGCGGTGGCCAAGGTCATCGCCGAACTCAACCAAGGCACTTTGCGTGTCGCCGAAAAAACCGACGGTAACTGGGTCGTCAATCAATGGATCAAGAAAGCCGTGCTGCTGTCGTTCCGCCTGGAAGACAATCTGCCTATGCCGGCCGGCGACAACATGCAGTTCTACGACAAAGTGCCGACCAAGTTTGCCAACTACACCGCTGAAGATTTCGCCAAGGGCGGTTTCCGCGTGGTGCCGCCGGCAGTTGCCCGTCACGGCAGCTTCATCGGCAAGAACGTGGTCTTGATGCCGTCCTATGTCAACATCGGCGCTTATGTCGATGAAGGCACGATGGTCGATACCTGGGCTACGGTCGGCTCCTGCGCCCAGATCGGCAAGAACGTTCACTTGTCCGGCGGCGTCGGCATCGGCGGCGTGCTGGAACCGATGCAAGCCAATCCGACCATCATCGAAGACAACTGCTTCATCGGCGCCCGTTCGGAAATCGTCGAAGGCGTGATCGTTGAAGAAAACTCGGTGATATCGATGGGCGTCTACATCGGCCAGTCGACCAAGATTTATGACCGCGCTACCGGTGAAGTGACTTACGGCCGCATCCCTTCCGGTTCGGTTGTGGTCTCGGGCAGCCTGCCTTCGGCCGACGGCAAATACAGCTTGTATTGCGCCGTGATCGTCAAGCGCGTCGATGCAAAAACCCGCGCCAAGACCGGCATCAACGAGCTGCTGCGCGAAGCTTGATTATTGCGAAGTTTGGTAATTAATTGGAAGTTTAGTAATTGGTAGCCTGGTAATTGGGGACAGAATTTAAGAGCCGCCTAGCTTAACCTTGTGGCGAATTACTCTGTCCTCAACTGATCAGATAAAACAGTTGAATTGCAAAGAAAAATAATTAAGGAGCTTTTTAATGGCCATGGATCGCTTGTTTCGTCTGATGCAGGAAAAAGAGGCGTCGGACATGTTCCTCGCGCCCGGCTCGCCGATTCATCTCAAGATCAAGGGCCAGATGGTTCCTGTCAATCAGCAGAGCATGGATGAAAACACCATCCGGATGTTGCTGAGTGAAGTACTGTCTGCCGAGCGCCTGCAGGAACTGGAACGCAACAATGAGTTGAATCTCGGCTTACCGATAGCCGGTGTCGGCAGTTTCCGGCTGTCGGCGTTCCGTCAGCGCGGCAACATCTCCGCCGTGATCCGCTATATTCCTTACGAAATCCCGGCATTTGAAGATCTGCGCCTGCCGCCCACACTGGTCGAGCTGGTAGGACGCAAGCGCGGTTTGCTGCTGGTGGTTGGCGCCACAGGTTCCGGCAAATCGACCACCATCGCCTCGATGCTGGACTATCGCAATAAAACCCAGGCAGGCCACATCCTGACGCTGGAAGATCCTATCGAATTCCTGTTCCATAATCACCGCTCCATCGTCAACCAGCGTGAAATCGGCAGCGACACTACCGACCTCCACGGCGCGCTGAAGAACGCATTGCGGCAAGCGCCGGATTGCATTCTGATCGGCGAAATCCGCGACAAGGAAACCATGTCGGCTGCGCTCGCCTATGCGCAGTCCGGGCATCTGGTGGTATCGACGCTGCACGCCAACAATACCTACCGCGCACTGAACCGCATCATCAGTTTTTATCCGATCGAAAATCGCCCGGCACTGTTGGAAGACTTAGCTTCTACCCTCGCTGCTATCGTTTCGCAACGGCTGGTCACCACCGTCAAGGGCGAGCGCACGCCAGCAGTCGAAATCATGCTCAACACGCGCCACGTCTCCGAGCTGATTGAAGAAGACAATATCAGCCAGATCAAGGAAGCGATGGAAAAGAGCCTGGCTCCTGGTTCGCAAACCTTCGAGCAAGCGCTGATGCAATTGATTGAAGATGGCGTCATCACCCAGGACGAGGCACTGGCGCACGCCGATTCCCCGAGCAATCTGTACTGGCTGATCAACAACCACACGCCGAGTTCCAAGAAAAATTCAACGCCGGTGGCGCCAGAACCGGAAAAAGTCGAAGGCGCAACCTTCACTGAATTCACACTGGATCTGTAACCGCTTATCCTCGGTAGATAACAGGGATCGCCATCGTGATCGAAGCGATCCCTTGGCGTCAACTTTCGATTATTGAATCACGGCATTGACCGGCGATACGGCAAAAAACACATTGCCCACGCAACTCACCTTGAAACGCGCCTGCGTTGTCGCTTTGGCGAGCGGCGGCAGTTTGACGCTGGCGTGACCGATGTTGGGTACATCAGCGGCCAGCGCTGTCGGCAGGTAAGTGCGGCCGCCATCCAGGGACAGGTCTATGCGCACCTTACTACAAGAAATCGGCGTCACATTGGTTCCCGCCACGTTCCATTTGACAGTCTGCATTGAACCACCCGCCATCACCACGATCGTCTTGCCAGGCGTAGTCACTGCAAAAGGACCGCTCGTCTTGACTACATTGATGGCGACGTCCGCGCTCGCCGTGCTGGCCGTGCTGGCCTGGGTATCGAAATTATCCCTTGCCGTCAGGCGGAATTTAAGTGTGCGATTGGTGGCCGGATAGACCTCGCCATTGCCCAACGGCTCGTCACCCAATACGGCCGCCAGGCGCGGGAAAATGCGCTCACCGCTGGTATTCGGTAAATAAGAACGGAAAATCGGGCCCTGACCGTCATCCTTGAGTACAGTTCTCTGCACCGGACCGGCGTCAAACTGTTCCCAGGTATAAGACATCACCGCATCGGACTTCCCTTCGGCCTTACCCTTCAAGACGAACGGTGTCCGTGCCGGGATCGTCAGTGTAGAAAAACCTCCTCCAGGCATGGATTCCGGATCGATCCATGGCGCATTGCTGGCGTTCGTGCGTTTGACGGCGCATGCGCCTCCTTTCGCGGAAATCCAGGCATTCATCTGATCCTGGCTGACCGCATGAAAATAGGGATCGGAATTTTTCTGCAAATTCTCGCGGGCCCTGCAAATACCGGCATATCCCATGATGGTGGAGCCACTGCCCGGTTCAAGCGCCGAATCAGCCAAAGTCGAGCGGCCGCCGCGACAGCCATTGTAGGTATGCCAGGCGCCAAACTGATGCCCTAATTCATGCGCCACGTAGTCGACATAAAACGCATCGCCGACCGGGTTGTCACTGCCGGTGGTGCCCGCAGCTTTATTTGCCATGCCTGGCGCGTCCTCGCAAGTGCTACCGATCTTGCCGACCACGCCGCCGCTACCAGTGTCCACCACGTGGCCGACGTCGAAATTGGCACGGCCGATCACGGCATTCAGATTAGCGACATTCTGCGCCAGGATATTACCGCCACTCTTGTATGGATCCTTGGCCCGATCGGCATAGATGATCTTGTCATTGTTGGCAACCAGAGTCAGGTGCACGCCAACATCCTTTTCGTAGATCTCGTTGACACGATTCAGCATATAGGTAACTGCCGCCAACCCACCGGCGACGGTGCTGCCGAATTTTGCTGTATAGGAACTGGTCGCCGCCACGGCAATGCGATAGTCGCGGCGCACATTGCCGGTGGCGCTTCTGATGTTGACACCGTTGGTGACTGCGCCGGGTTTCGAACCGTCAGGGACACCGCTCAATATCTTGTCTTGAAATGGCTGAGCCGAAGCTGGCAACGTGCTACGCCGAAAACTCCAGTATTGATCGCCGCTGGCCCTGGCGTTAGTCACTTTGCCGCCCAGCGTTTCAGCCGGTTGCACCAGCCAGCTACCGTCCTGCTCATACACCATGGCTTTCATGCCTTGCGGTGAAATGTCCAGACGCAAGCTACGGCCTTTGCCGTCACTGCCTTTAAAACTGCGGATTTCAGGATAGCGGTGCGCCAGCTCGGGCGGCAAAGTCCCGGAATCGGAAAGTGTGAAATCGGCAAAACCTCCTTCAGGCAATGGCAGCGCCAGTTTGACAGCCGCATTTTCCTTTCGGGCGGAAATACCGCCGTTGCTGCTCGGGATTGCGGATAGTTCTCCTTTTAAGTTGGCAAAATCAAGAGTCAATGCGCGAAAACGCGTTGGTTGCACATCCGTTGTTTTGGCGGCGGCACTACGTTGTTGCGGCAAATCCTGCCACAAGGTGCGTGTGTCGGCAGCTGCAACGCCTGAGATAGACAAGCTGATAAACACGCTAATAAACAGGCTGCCGGCAAGCAGCAGCCCAGCGCTGTAGTGTATTTTCATTTTCATAATTTCTCCTGGAATTAAAAATGATGTTCATCAAAACAATTTCCCTTGCCTCCTATCTGAATAAATTGTGAAAAGGTGTTCCCCGCCAGCGCAATTTGCGAGGCTGGGAGGTTGGGATACCGAGATACGGAGATACGGCTGGCGGCGGCAGATGCTGGCGTGGAAGGTAACGTCGGTAGACGACTAAGACGGCGCATTGTTGTGCCGTCAACAACACTATAGACGGCAAGGCGCTAAGGTATGCCCTAATGTGAATTATTGTGTTTTTCTAAAACCACAACGGGATCTGAATCAAGCGCGTTCGTTGCAAGACCCGCACTTACATGGATAGCAAGTCCGAAAGAAGATAAAATGTGCGGCTCGATACGGTATTCAATTATGGCAATCACTCTTTACGGCATCCCCAATTGCGACACAGTCAAGAAAGCCCGCACCTGGCTTGAAGATCAGGAAATCGCATATACCTTTCACAATTTCAAGAAAGACGGCGTCACGCCGGAGTTGATCACCACCTGGCTGGTGGATGTCGCCTGGGATACGCTGGTCAACCGCAAGGGCACCACCTGGCGCGGTTTGCCGGAACAACGCCGCAACAGCATCACCGACGGCATCAGCGCCACACCGTTGATGATGGAGCTGCCGTCGATCATCAAACGCCCGGTGCTGTTCACCGGCAAGAACACCTACGTCGGCTTTTCGGACGCGCTGTACCAAGAAATATTCAGTCAATAATTGCATCACTCATTTCATCAATACTGCAGCCGATTTCATGAAAAACCAAACCGAAAGCAAGACCCTGGCGCTGGCCGAAGAGTTGATTGCACTGTCCTCCGTCACGCCGCAAGACAAAGGCTGCCAGGCGCTTCTGATCGAATTGCTGGCGCCGCTTGGCTTTGAGTGCGAAACCATCCAGTCCGGCGATGTCACCAATTTATGGGCGCGCAAGGGTACGGCGCGGCCGCTGCTGGTGTTCGCCGGCCATACCGATGTGGTGCCAACCGGCCCGCGCGAACAATGGCAATCCGATCCTTTCCTGCCCAGCCATCGCGACGGCAAACTGTACGGCCGTGGTGCGGCAGACATGAAAACCTCAATTGCAGCGATGGTGGTGGCGGTAGAAGAATTCACGCAAGCCCATCCGGATCACTCCGGCTCTATCGGTTTCCTGATCACCAGCGATGAAGAAGGCCCGGCTACCGATGGCACCGTAGTGGTCTGCGAGAAACTCAAGGCGCGCGGCGAGCAACTCGATTACTGCATCGTCGGCGAGCCGACCTCCAGCTCGACACTGGGTGACATGATCAAGAACGGCCGCCGCGGCACCATGTCCGGCAAGCTCACGGTCAAGGGCATCCAGGGCCACATCGCCTACCCGCAGCTGGCGAAAAACCCTATCCACCTGGCCGCTCCGGCGCTGGCGGAACTGGCCGCTGAAAAGTGGGATGAAGCCAATGAATACTATCTGCCGACGTCCTGGCAGATGTCGAATATCCACGGCGGCACCGGCGCTTCCAACGTGATTCCGGGCGAAGTGGTGATCGATTTTAATTTCCGTTTTTCCACCGCCAGCACGGTCGAAGGCTTGCAGCAGAGAGTGCATGCGATCCTGGATAAGCACGGGCTGGAATACACACTGGCCTGGACCGTAGGCGGCCGGCCGTTCCTGACGCCGCGCGGCACGCTGAGCAACGCCATCGCCGCCGCCATCAAGGTGGAGACCGGCATCAACACCGAACTGTCCACCACTGGCGGCACCTCGGATGGCCGCTTCATTGCCCAGATCTGCCCGCAAGTGATCGAGTTCGGCCCGCCCAACGCCAGCATCCATAAGATCGACGAACACGTTGAAGTGCAGTTCATCGATCCCTTGAAAAACATTTATCGCCGCACTCTGGAAAATTTGCTGGCGCCCTCTGCATCTTGACGCTCGCAGCTGGTCGCACTCTGGTGCGGCCTTATTTGCTCTGATTTGAGCAAATAACAACAAAATCAAGGCCTTAGCGAGCTACTTGGCTAGCTCAGTCCCATCAGACCTGGCATTTCCGATAAAATCCGCCTGACGCACCGCGACTTCGGCGGACAAGTCTCCGCACACTCGCTCTATTTTTATAATCCGCACCATGACACCACAATCCTTTACCTCTATCCGCGATTTGCTGCGCTATGCAGTGACCCGCTTCAATACTGCCGGCCTGTTCTTCGGCCACGGCAGCAGCAACGCGCTGGACGAAGCTGCCTACCTGATCCTGCACACGCTGAAGCTGCCGCTGGATAAAATCGAACCGTTTTTCGATGCGCACCTGTTGCAGCATGAAGTCGACGCCGTGCTGCAGGTGATTGAAAAACGTAGCATCGATCGTATCCCTGCCGCCTACATTACCAATGAAGCCTGGCTCGGCGAATACCGTTTCTACGTTGACAAGCGCGTGATCGTACCGCGTTCCTTCATCGCCGAACTGATCCCTGACCATTTTTCGCCGTGGCTGCAAGATCCGGCGGCAGTCAGCAATATCCTGGAACTGTGCACCGGCTCCGGCTGCCTGCCGATCATGCTGGCGGATGCTTTCCCACAGGCACATGTCGATACCGCGGATATTTCGGCTGATGCCTTGGCTGTAGCGCGCCGCAACGTCGATGACTACGAATTGCAGGACCGTATTACGCTGATCGAATCCGATCTGTACGACAAGGTGCCGGCCAAAAAATACGACCTGATCGTCACCAACCCGCCGTATGTCAATTCCGGTTCGATGGGTAAGTTGCCGCCGGAATATCTGCGCGAACCGCAAATCGCCCTGGCCGGCGGCGATGACGGCATGGACCTGGTGCGCAAGATTGTCGCTGGCGCCAAGCAACGCCTGACCGCAAACGGCGTACTGGTGGTCGAAATCGGCAACGAACGGGCCTTCGCCGAAGCCGCATTCCCGGATCTGGAAATGACCTGGGTCTCGACCAGCGCCGGCGACGACATGGTATTCCTGCTGACGGCAGACCAATTGCCGTAAATTACCGTAAATAAGCACGCAGCAAGCATGGACCCCGTGTCCATGCCGTAGCAAGCAAGATCATCACAACCTGCATGTTGTTTCAGACACATGCATGGCCACTCATTTAGCACTCCTTTAGTAGACAGTAGAAGTAGACATGATACGTTTCCAACAAGTTTCCATGATGCGCGGCATCAAGCCTTTGCTCGACAATGTCGACGTCACCCTCAACCCGGGCGACAAGATCGGCCTGATCGGCGCTAACGGCGCCGGCAAATCCAGCCTGTTCGGACTGCTGCGCGGGGAACTGCATGCCGACCAGGGCGAGATCGATTTCCCGTCGAAATGGCGCATGGCTTATGTCGCTCAGGAAACCCCGGCGCTGGACCGGCCGGCGCTGGAATACGCGATCGACGGCGATATCACCCTGCGCCGCCTGGAAGAAGAACTGGCGTTCCTGGAAAGCGAACCGGAAAGCGCCGCCAACGGCACCCTGATCGGCGAGCTGTACAGCGCACTGGCCGACGCCGACGCCTATACCGTGCGCTCGCGCGCCGAACAATTGCTGACCGGCCTTGGCTTCTCGCTGGCGCAAATGGAACAGCCGGTGGCCAGCTTCTCTGGCGGCTGGCGCATGCGTCTGAATCTGGCGCAGGCGCTGATGTGCCCGTCCGATCTGCTGCTGCTCGATGAACCGACCAATCACCTGGATCTGGACGCCATCATCTGGCTGGAAGACTGGCTCAAGCGCTATCCCGGCACCTTGATCATCATTTCCCATGACCGCGATTTCCTCGACGGCGTAGTGAATGTCATTGTGCATATCGATGAGCGCAAGCTGAAACGCTACTCTGGCAACTATTCATCGTTCGAACGGCAGCGCTCGGCCCAGCTGGAACTGGCGGCCGGCACTCTGGAAAAGCAAATGCGCCAGCGCGCGCATCTGGAATCGTTCATCAACCGCTTCAAGGCTCAGGCCAGCAAGGCCCGTCAGGCGCAAAGCCGGATGAAGGCGCTGGCCAAGATGGAAGAACTGGCGCCGCTGCGCGCAGCGGCTGAGTTTTCTTTCGAGTTCCGGGTACCGTTGAGCGCGCCTAATCCGCTGCTGGTGATGGAAGATGTGAGCGCCGGCTATCGCACCGAAAGCGAGACCAGCCATGAGGTCACTGAAAAAGTGATCGTCTCCGGCATCAATTTCTCCTTGCAGATCGGCCAGCGTATCGGCCTGCTGGGCGTCAACGGCGCCGGTAAATCGACCTTCATCAAAACCATCGCGGAAGAACTTAAACCGCTCCACGGCGAAGCCCAGTTCGGCAAAGGCCTGTCGATCGGCTATTTTGCCCAGCACCAGGTGGAAATGCTGCGCCATGACGAATCGCCGCTGTGGCATATGGGTAAGATCGCGCCCACCACGCGCGAGCAGGAATTGCGCAACTTCCTCGGCAGCTTCAATTTCAATGGCCCGATGGTGACCAGTTCTATCGCGCCGTTTTCCGGCGGTGAAAAAGCGCGCCTGGCGCTGGCCCTGATTGTCTGGCAACGCCCTAACCTGCTGCTGCTGGATGAACCGACCAACCATCTGGACCTGGAAACCCGTGAAGCGCTGACCATGGCGCTGGCGCAGTTCGAAGGCACGCTGGTGCTGGTATCGCATGATCGCCACCTGTTGCGCGCCACCACCGACCAGTTCATCATTGTCGCCGACGGCAAGGTCGCGCCGTTCGACGGCGATCTGGACGATTACAAGGACTGGCTGTTCAAGACCAAGCTGGCGGCCAAGAATGGCGTCGCCAATGCAGCCAGCGGCGCGGCCTTGCCCAAGGCCGGCAGCAAGGCCAAGATCGCCAGCGCAGTAGCGCCAGCGGCCACTGCCGTGGTCGACAATGCCGACCGGCGCGAACAAAAGCGCCAGGAAGCGGAAGCCCGGCAAAAGCTGGCGGCGCAGAAAAAGCCGATCGAATCGCGTATCAAGCGCCTGGATGAACAGATCGCCAAACGCAGCGCGCAAAAGCATACTGTCGATACGCGCCTGGCCGATCCGGAAATCTACGATAAAGACAAGAAAAAGGAATTGGCGACGCTGCTGACCGATCAGGCGTTTTATGCCAAGGAACTGACGCAACTGGAGGCGGAATGGCTGGAGCAGCAGGAAGCGCTGGAGCAACTGGGCAACTAGGCGCAACACCGGATGACGGTGTATGCCGTCCAAAAACGCTAAGCATCATCGGTTGCGGTAAAGTCGGCCGGACCTTGGGCCGGCTTTGGCACCGCAGTGGACAGGACAGCAGGACTTTTGTCTTGCTCGACATCCTGAACCGCTCCATCGCCAGCGCGCAGCAGGCCAGCGCCTTCATCGGCGCCGGTAGCGTGGCAGCAAATTACGGTGAGCTGCGCAGCGCCGATGTCTATCTGATCGCAGCCGGTGATGACCAGATCGCTACTTGTTGCCGCGCCCTCGCCGCTAGCGGCAAACTACAAGCAGGCAGCATCGTATTTCATTGCAGCGGCGCGCTGTCGTCGCTGGAACTGGCAGCCGCTGTCGAACACGGTGCGGCAGTCGCCAGCATCCATCCCATCCGCAGCTTCGCCATGCCAGAGCACGTAGCCGAGCATTTCGACGGCACCTGGTGCGGCAGCGAAGGCGACGCCGCCGCCCTCGCCGTTCTCGGCCCGGCGTTCAGCGCCATCGGCGCGCAACTGGTAGAAATCCAGCGCGAACAGAAGACCCTGTACCACGCTGCAGCAGTATTCGCCTCCAATTACCAGGTGACGCTAATCGACGTCGCGCAGCAGGCTTACATCGCGGCCGGGATTTCACCCGAGCTTGCCTTAAAACTGATCGAGCCATTAATGTCTGAAAGTGCGGCCAACGCATTCAGACTCGGGCCAGCCGCCGCACTCACCGGCCCCATCGCACGCGGCGATCTGGCCACCGTGGCGCGCCAACATCAAGCCGTACAACAGTGGCAGCCGCAAATCGCCGGGCTGTATCAACAATTCGCTGCATTGACTACAGATCTGGCTATACGTAAGAAAAGCGGCAAGCTGTAAATTGCGTAAATCTGCGATAGCTGATATTTTTCTAGAATGCAAAGATAATAAATGCATATAAAGTGGCAAAACCATCATTTCACATTTGCAGGGGAAAACGCTTAACATAGTCGCTACCAAGTCATGTCCACGTGCCCACCAACCAAAGGAAAAGAAATGGCCACCACACTGTCCAAACTGAGCAAGATTGCAGCAGCGATACTAATCACCAGCGTCACGCTCAACGCCTTCGCAGCCGATCTGCTGGATACCGTCAAAGCCCGTGGCACCCTGAAAGTGGCGATGGAAGGCAACTATCCGCCGTTCAATTTCAAAGATCCGAAAAGCGGCCAGCTGGAAGGCTTTGAAGTCGACGTCGCCAAATTGCTGGCGGCCAAACTGGGCGTAACGCCGGAGTTCACCACTACCGAGTGGAGCGGTATCCTGGCCGGCCTCGGCGCCGGCAAATACGATGTCATCATCAACCAGGTCGGGATTACCGCAGAGCGCCAGAAAGCCTTCGATTTTTCCCTTCCTTATACCCTCTCGACCGCGCAATTGATCGTCAGGAAAGACGAGAAACGCAGCTTCCCTACTTTGGAATCGCTAAAGGGCTTTAAGCTCGGCCTCGGCCAGGGCACCAACTTCGAGCAAAAAGCCAAGGCGGTTCCCGGCATTGACGTCAAAACCTATCCAGGCTCGCCCGAATATCTGGCCGATCTGGCTAGCGGCCGCATCGACGCCGCATTGAACGACCGGCTGCTGGTAGGTTACCTGCTGAAAACCTCCAATCTGCCGTTGAAAGCCGGCGCCACTTTTGGCGATATCGACAAGATCGGCATTCCTTTCCAAAAAGGTAATCCGAAATTCGAGGCTGCTTTGAATAAGGCCTTGGATGAAATTCTGAAAGACGGCAGTTTCAAGCAAGCGTCATTCAAGTGGTTCGGTTTCGATGTCAGCAAAGCGCCATCAGCGCACTAAGCACGCAACAAAAGCGCTACACTTCAGCTTCTCCCGACATCCCCGCCCATTGCGGGGATGTTTTTTTAGCCTAGAGAAAATATGGAATTACTAGATTTGCTGCAGCAGGCGATGCCGACCTTGTTCCGCGGCGTAGGGTACACCCTGGTGTTTGCGGTGGCGTCGATGCTGGGCGGATTGCTGCTCGGTTTTCCATTGGCGATTGCGCGCATCTTGCCGTCGCGCCTGGCGCGCTGGCCGGCCAGCACCTATGTCAGCCTGATGCGCGGCACGCCGCTGCTGGTTCAGATTTTCGTGATTTATTACGGCCTGCCCAGCATCGGCATCAGTTTTTCGCCGCTGACGGCGGGCGTGCTGGCGCTGAGCCTGAATGCCGGCGCCTATCTGTCGGAAAGCCTGCGCGGCGCGATTCTCGGGGTACACACTGGACAATGGGCTGCCAGTTACAGTATCGGTTTGAATTACTGGCAAACGTTGCGCTACATCGTGATTCCGCAGGCGATCCGGATTGCAGTGCCATCGATGAGCAATACCCTGATCAGCCTGATCAAGGATACCTCGCTGGTGTCGGTCATCACGGTGACCGAGTTGATGCTGGCCACCAAGGAAATCATTGCGGTGACCTTTCGTCCACTACCGCTATACCTGGCTGCAGCGGCGATTTACTGGTGCTTGAGCCTGTGTTTTGAACGTTTGCAAAGCCGCCTGGAAAGTAAGCTGGGGCAGGCGCATAAATCGAACTAAGATCAAAAGCGCCAACTAAACTCAAAAGCGCGACAGCAAATCGATTTGGCTGACCAGAGGTGTGGCGTCGCCAGGATTAGCTCTTTGATAGCTACCTTCGCTATCCATATCCCAGGCCGATGCATTGTCTTGCAAATGCACCAGCAAACTCTCTTCGATCACACGCCGCTTGAGTTTGCCATCCAGAATCGGGAACGCGGTTTCGATGCGGCGGAATAAATTGCGATCCATCCAGTCGGCGCTGGACAGCATCACATGCTCTTCGCCGTCGGCATAAAAATAAAATACCCGGTGATGCTCAAGAAAGCGTCCGACCACGGAACGCACCTTGATGTTTTCCGACAAGCCCGGCACACCCGGCTGCAAAGCGCACACGCCGCGGATCAGCAACTGGATCTTGACCCCGGCCTGGGACGCCAGATACAGGGCTTCGATCACCGTCGGCTCCAGCAAGGCATTCATCTTGGCGATGATATATCCCTGCCGGCCGGCCTTGGCGGCGTCGACTTCCTTCTGGATCGCATTCAACACATTGGCGTGCAAGGTAAACGGCGATTGCCACAAGCGCTTGAGCGGCACCTGCTTGCCGAAACCGGTCAGTTGCTGGAACACGTTATGCACATCTTCACAAATCTTATCGTCGCTAGTCATCAAGCCAAAATCGGTGTACAGACGCGCAGTTTTAGGATGATAGTTGCCGGTGCCGAGATGCACATAACGCTTCAGCTTGGTATGTTTGGCATTGCGTTTGCGGCGCACGATCAATAGCATCTTGGCGTGCGTCTTGTAGCCGAACACGCCGTACACCACATGGGCGCCGACCGCCTCCAGCTTGGCCGCCCAGCCGATATTGGTTTCTTCGTCAAAGCGCGCCATCAGCTCCAGCACCACTGTGACTTCCTTGCCGTTCTTGGCGGCCTGCATCAAGGTGCTCATCAAGGGCGAATCGTTGCCGGTACGATAAATGGTTTGTTTGATGGCCAGCACATCGGGATCGATCGCCGCCTGCTGCAACAGCTCCAGCACCGGCTGGAAACTTTCATAAGGATGATGCAGAAGCACATCTTGCTGGTCGATGATATCGAATACCGACGCGCCGGTAACGAAGGCTTTCGGCAGCACCGGCGTATGCGGCGTAAATTTCAAATCGGGCCGGTCGACCAAATCCGGCAAGGGCATCAGGCGCACCAGGTTGACCGCGCCGTTGACCCGATAACAATCGGCCGGCGCCAGGCCGTTCTGCTTCAACAAACGCTGTACCAGCGACGCCGGCGTGCCGTCCGCCACTTCCAACCGCACCGCATTGCCCAACTGGCGGGTTGGCAACTCACCCTGCAAGGCCAGCCGCAAATCGGTGACTTCGTCTTCGTCGACAAACAGATCGCTGTTGCGCGTCACACGGAATTGATAACAGCCGCCGATGGACAAACCCGGAAACAGCTCGCCGACAAAGCGCTGCATGAAACTGCTCAGTAACACGAAGCCGTAAGCGTGGCTCGACAAGTGTTCCGGCATCCGCACCAGGCGCGGCAAGACCCGCGGCGCCTGCACGATAGCCAGTTCGGTCTCACGGCCGAAGGCGTCCTTGCCGCTCAGTTTGACTGCAAAATTCAAGCTCTTGTTGAGCACCCGCGGGAAAGGATGCGCCGGGTCCAGGCCGATAGGTGTCAATACCGGCAACAACTCGGTCTTGAAAAACTCATGGGCCCAGGCCGCTTGCTCATCGTTCCAGTCGGCTTCCTGATAAAAGGCAATGCCCTCGGCGTTCAGCGCCGGCAGCAGCACTTCATTGAACAAGGCGTACTGGCGCGCCACCAGCTTTTGCGCGCGCTCGCTGATGATGCTGTAAGCATGCTGCAGCGACATGCCATCCGGCGTCACCCCATCCACCGCCACCCGGATCTGCTCCTGCAAGCCGGACATGCGAATCTCGGAAAATTCATCCAGGTTGCTGCTGGTGATGCAGACGAAACGCAGCCGTTCCAATAAGGGGACCGCGGGATCCTCGGCTTGCGCCAAGACCCGTTCGTTAAAGGCGAGCACGCCGAGTTCGCGATTGAGCAATGGGAAGGTCATGATCCGGTCGGTAGGGTGGTCGGGGAATGAGTTGCAATGGGTTGTTACAGTCAAAATGCCTTGGCGCTTACTAATATGACATTATTGATTGTAAAGACGCAATGTGACGGAAGAATGACAAGAGCCGTGCGCCTCTTGCCGCAATCAGTTTGCATGCGGCCAGGCAGATTTGCCGGGTTCTGTGTCATTCAAATGAAAACGGCTCGCAGAACATAGGTTCTGCAAGCCGTTTTACGACATTCCAACTATTTCCAGCGAGAGTTTAAATTACCGTAGCCAAGCCCAGCGTCAACAACAACGCCACCACCGAAATAATGGTTTCAGCCACAGTCCAGGTCTTGAAGGTTTCAGTCACGGTCATGTTGAAGTACTCCTTCACCAGCCAGAAACCGCCATCGTTGACGTGCGACAGGATCAGCGAACCGGCGCCGGTTGCCAGTACCATCAACTCTGGCCGTACAGTGACGCCGGCAGCGGTGACGATAGGGGCGACGATGCCGCAGGCGGTGGTCATCGCGACGGTGGCGGAACCGGTGGCGACCCGGATCAGCGCCGCCACAAACCAGCCCAGCAGCAACGGCGACAAATGCGCATTGTTGGCGAGTTCGACAATCGCCTTGGAGACGCCGCCGTCGATCAGGATCCGGCCAAAACCAGCCCCGGCGCCGACGATCAGCGTGATCCCGGCGATAGGCGCCAGACACTCGGTAGTGAATTTGAGAATCGCTGCACGATCAAAACCGCGCGCCTTGCCGAAAGTATAAAAGCTCACCAGCGTCGCGATCAGCAATGCGATCACGGAATTGCCCATCAGGCGCAGGAAATCGTTGGCGAAGGTTTTTGGCGTGAAAAACAGGTCGGCCCAGCTGCCGATCAGCATCAGTGCTACCGGTAGCAGGATGGTGCAGATGGTGACGCCGAAACCGGGCAACTCGCGGTGAATGTCCTCTTCAACAAATTGCGCAATCAATGGATTGTCAGGATTCGGCACCACGAAGCGGCTGATCAGCTTGGCAAACAGCGGACCGGCAATGATCGCAGTAGGAATACCGACGATCAGTGCGTACATGATGGTGCGGCCGATATCTGCGTTGTAGGCGGTGACGGCGAACAGCGCTGCCGGATGCGGCGGAATCAGGCCATGCACGACCGACAGGCCGGCGACCATTGGGATCCCGACCATGATCATCGAAGTCCCGGTGCGCTTGGCGACGTTGAATGCAATCGGGATCAGCAGCACGAAACCGACTTCAAAGAACACCGGCAGGCCGACAATCAGCGCCACCACCATCATGGCCCAGTGCACTTTCTTGGGGCCGAAGACGCCGATCAGGGTGTTGGCGATGCGTTCGGCGCCGCCCGATTCAGCCATCATCTTGCCGAACATGGTGCCCAACCCGACCACCAACGCAATATGCCCTAAGGCGCCGCCGACCCCGGTTTCATACGATTTGACGATGCTTGCCATCGGCATGCCGACCACCAAACCTAGAATTACCGAGACCACGATCAGCACGATGAACGGATTCATCTTGAACTTGGCGATCAGCACTATCAGTGCGAGCACAGCAATCACCGCATAGAGCAGCAACATATTTCCCTGAACCATCTCCATCAAATCCTCCTAAAGTCCGATTTATTTTTTGCCGCCGCCGTCTGCCCGCGTTTGCCTTACTCCACAAACCCCAACTCAAGTTCACAACGGCGCCATTTTGCAACTACTAACCGCTAGTTGTCAGTAAATTCCGTCAAGCTGCCACGGATTTATTTTTTATAAGCGATGCAATCCACTTCTACCTTGCAATCGACCACCATGCTCGACTGCACGCAAGCGCGGGCTGGCGGATTGGCGCCAAAGTACTCTTTGAAAACTCTGTTAAACGATTGAAAATCGCGGGTATCGTCAAGCCAGACGCCGCAACGCACCACATGCTCCGGGCCATAACCGGCTTCTTTCAGGATCGCCAGTACATTCTTGATGGTCTGGTGCGATTGGGCGACGATGCCGCCATCGATCACTTCGCCGTCTACCATCGCTACCTGGCCGGAAACATATAGCCAGCCGTCGGCTTCCACCGCGCGTGCGAAAGGCAAATGCTGGCCGCCGGTTCCGGAACCACCTTCAACACCATATCGTTTGATTGTCATAGCTATCCTCCTAAAAAAAACACATCAAAAATTTCAATTTGCGATTGCGGCCTTAGTTGCAACCTTAACCCCTGCCTGGCGCGCCAGGAAGCGCCCTGCCCGCAACTCGGTCGGCGCCTTTTGTGCGCCGCCCAAGTAAGACAAAGCGCCATTCACCCAGACCGCCTCGATGCCTTCCGCCGGCTGCATCGGATCGGCGAAGGTGGCGGCGTCGCGCACGGTCTCGGCATCGAACAGCACCAGGTCGGCCCAATAGCCTTCGCGCACCAGGCCTCGTTGCGCCAGGCCGAAACGTTCGGCCGACAAACCGGTCATCTTGCGAATCGCCACGCTCAGCGGGAATAACTTCTGTTCGCGGCTGTAGTACCCCAGCACACGCGGGAATGCGCCCCACAGGCGTGGATGCGGCAGCGGATCGTTAGGCAAGCCATCCGAGCCGACTACGCTAGCCGGGTGGCTCAGGATACGGTTGACGTCGTCATCCTGCATGCAGTGATAGACCGCGCCAGCCGGTTGCAGACGACGCGCCGCCGCCATCAGATCGACCTGCCATTCGGCGGCGATATCGGCCAGCAGCTTACCGCCCATCGCCGGTTCAGGCTCGGACCAGGTGACCATGATGTCGATGGTATCCGTCACTTGTTTCAGGTCCAGGGTCGATGAGCTGGCGGTGTAGGGATAACAGTCGCAGCCGACCGGCTGATAGCGCTGCGCCTGCTCCAGCGCTTCCAGCACCTCGCTGCTGCGGCCCCAGTTTTCGACGCCGGCGCATTTCAGATGCGAAATCACTACTGGCACGCGGGCATGTTTGCCGATACGGAAAGCCTCATCCATCGCTTCCAGGATATCGGCAAATTCGCTGCGTAAATGGGTGGCGTAGATGGCGCCGGCCTGGGCTAGCGGTTCTGCCAGCGCCAGCACTTCGGCAGTCGGCGCATTGATCGCATTGCCGTAAGCCAGGCCAGTGCTGAGGCCGAGCGCGCCATGCGCCAGCGCTTCGCGCAACTGCTCGCACATAGCGGCGATTTCGGTGTCGCTGGCGGCGCGATCGAGGCGGTCCATCTGGTTGCTGCGCAAGGCGGTGTGGCCGATCAGCGCTGCTACATTGATCGCCGGATGGGCTTGCTTGATCGCTTCGACATAGGAGGCAAAAGTGGGATAGCTGAAAGCGCTGGCCTCACCCAGCAGGTTCATCGGATCCGGCGGTTCCGCCTTGAGCGTGACCGGCGCCGCGCTGATGCCGCAATTACCGACGATCACAGTAGTGACACCTTGCGACAGCTTGGGCAACATGCTTGGTGTGCGAATCACATTGGTGTCGTCGTGCGTGTGGACATCGATAAAACCGGGGCTCAGGACTTTGCCGCTACCGTCGATTACATGCGTAGCCTGCCAATCGGCGAGCGCGCCGGGAGTGGAGCCGATGTGCAAGATACGGCCTTCGGCCAGCGCGACATCGGCAAGATATGCCGGGCTGCCACTGCCGTCGATCACCGACACGTTGCGGATCAGCGTGTCGCAACTGCGTGCGGCCGGCGAATTTGAATCAGTGCGAGAATCAATACTCATTTCAGTCTCCTAACGGCTCGCGGTTGCCGCCGCCGCGATGTGTATCCAGTGTGAATTTCAGGCGCCGCAGCAATTCCTGGCTGCGGTCTTTTTGCAGCAGCGCCAACTCGGTCATCAGCACATCCAGCGCCATCATCATGGCGTAGCGCGATGACGATGGCTTGAAAATAAAATCGGTTTCCAGCGACTTCAGCGGCAACAACATGTCGGCCATCGCTGCCAGCGGTGAACCCAGGGCGGTGATCGCCACCAGCCGCACCCCATACTCCTTGGCGATGGCGCAATTGGCGTTGAGTTCCGGCACATTGCCGGTGGTCGACAGGACCAGCACGACGTCGTCCTTGTCGAGCGTCGCCGCCACCATTTTTTGCAGCATGGCGTCGTGATAGGTAGCCACCGGCCGCCCCAGGCGCACCAGCCGATAGCGGGCCTCATCGGACAGCATAGTCGAGCCGCCGCCCATACCAAAGGCATAAATCATGCGTGCCTGCAGCAGCGCCTGCGCCGCTTGCAGCAAGGTATCCTGGCTCAGCAAGCTACGGTTTACCTCCAGCGCTTTGTGGATATCGGCATACACAATATCGACGATCTGCGGGAATTGATTTTCAGCAAAAGGACTCTCATCCCGTAAAAACCGTTGTCCGATCGCTGCAGCCTGCGCCAGGTGCATCTTCAGTTCACGCACGTCGCGGCAACCGATGGCTTTGGCAAAACGGGTGACGCTGGCTTCGCTGACGCCGGCTTGTTTTGCCAAGGTCTGGATACTGGCACTGGCGGCGAACGGCAAATCGCCGAGGATCGCCTGCGCCACCTTTTGCTCAGCCAGACGCAACTGGCCGCTACGTTCGGCAATGCGCGAGACAACATCGAATAATTGGGTCATGCCTGGTTAACCTTACGAGTCCAGCGCTTACGAATCCAGCGCTTGCCAATCCAGCGACGAGAGTAGAATTATGGCAATAAAAAAGCAGCGTCCCGGCAGCAGACGCGGCAATCAGTGAAATCCTATGTTACTTTGTAACATGCTTCTCATATAGTAAATTCAAGGATATGATTACGTCAAATGAATTCTTGAGGAGGAGATCTGATGAGCAATGTTATTAACTATCACAGCGATTACGAGAACCCGGCAATCGATCCTTTGAACAAGGGCCTGGGCGCATTTAAACAAACATTGCCTGCCGCAGAGGTCAAAGCGCACAACTGGAATCTGCTGCGCGAAGACCTGAGCCTGCCTACCGCCGTGCTCTACGAAGAGCGCATGACACACAATCTGCAGTGGATGCAGCAATTTGTGACGGAATATGGCGTCAAGCTGGCCCCGCACGGTAAAACCACGATGGCGCCGAAGCTGTTTGCGCGCCAGCTAGCCGGCGGCGCCTGGGGCATCACCCTGGCCACCGCACACCAGACCCGGGTCGCCTATCAGCATGGCGTGCGGCGCGTGATCATGGCCAATCAACTGGTCGGCAAACAAAATATGGCAATCATTTCCGATTTGCTGGCCGATCTGTCCTTTGAATTCTGCTGTCTGGTCGATTCGGCCGACGGCGTCGATCAACTGGGCGCTTTCTTCCAGGCCCGCAAGCAAAAGCTGCATGTGCTGCTGGAACTGGGCCCCGACGGCGGCCGCGCCGGTGTCCGTAATGCGGCTCAGCAGGCCGCGGTGCTGGAGGCGATCGCGCGCTGGCCGGAGCATATCGTGCTGGCCGGGGTCGAAGTCTACGAAGGCGTATTGAAAGAAGAAGCCGAGATCCGCAGCTTTTTGCAGCACGCGGTGGCTTGCACCCGGCAACTGGCCAAGGACGGCCGCTTCACCGCACGCGCCGAAGGCAGCGCAGCGCGGCCGGTGATACTGACCGGCGCCGGTTCGGCATGGTACGACGTGGTCGCCGAGGAATTCGCCAAGACCGAGATCGGCCTGCCGCTGGATATCGTGTTACGCCCCGGCTGTTATCTGACGCACGATGTCGGCATCTATCGGGCGGCGCAAGCGCAGATCCAGACGCGCAATCCTATCGCCCGCAAAATGCGTAGCGAATTGCAGCCGGCCTTGCAGCTATGGGCCTATGTGCAATCGATTCCGGAAAGCGGCAAAGCCATCGTTGCGCTCGGCAAGCGTGACGCCGCTTTCGACGCCGGCCTGCCTTCGCCCGCTGTCCACTATCGCCCGGGCAATCCGGCGCCGACGGCGACTCCGGCGCACTGGCAACTGACCGGCATGATGGATCAGCATGCGTATCTGCAGATCAGCGAAGGCGACGATATCAAGGTCGGCGACATGATCGGTTTCGATATTTCTCACCCTTGCCTGACCTTCGACAAGTGGCGCCAGATTGCGGTCCTCGATCCGCAGCATCAGGTGGTCGATGTGATCCAGACCTTCTTTTAATTTCTGTTTTTTAATCTTTTATCCCAGCACAAACGATGACTACAGATATCCTGGCCTATGGCGAAGCTATGGTGGAGTTTAACCAGCGGCTCCACGATGCACGCATGTACTTGCAGGGTTTTGGCGGCGATACTTCGAATTTCTGTATCGCCGCAGCGCGTCAGGGCGCGCGCAGCGGTTATATCAGCGCCCTCGGCAACGATCATTTCGGCCACAAATTGCGCGATCTGTGGCTGTCTGAAGAGGTCGACGCCAGCCATGTTGCCAGCGATCCGCAAGCAGCCACCGGCGTGTATTTTGTCTCGCACGACCAGGACGGTCATCACTTCGATTATTTGCGCGCCGGCTCTGCCGCCAGCCGCTACACCAGCGCACAGCTACCGCTGGCGGCGATTGCTGCCGCCAAGATGCTGCACTTGTCGGGCATCAGCCTGGCGATCAGCGAATCTGCCTGCGACGCCGGCCTGGCAGCAATGGCGCATGCGCGCAAGCATGGCGTGCGTACCTCGCTCGATACCAATCTGCGGCTAAAGCTGTGGCCGCTGGAACGCGCCCGTGAAAAAATGCGTGCGGCGTTTGCCTTGTGCGATATCTGTTTGCCCAGCTGGGATGACATCAGCGCCCTCACCGGCCTCGACGACCGCGATGCGATTGTCGATACGCTGCTGTCCTACGGTATCGGCCTGATCGCCTTCAAGCTCGGCGCCGAAGGCTGTTATGTCGCCACCGCCAAGGAACGCCGTCTGGTGCCGGCCTACGCTGTCGAAGCGGTCGACGCCACCGGCGCCGGCGATTGTTTTGGCGGCGCTTTCATCGCCCGCCTGGTGGCCGGCGACGATCCTTTCCGCGCTGCCCGCTACGCCAATATCTGCGCCGCCTTATCGACTACCGGCTATGGTGCGGTGGCGCCGATTCCGCGCGCAGAGCAGGTAGAAGAAATACTGGAATCAATATAATTGGCTTTGCTGCTGTTTTTTCAGCAGCAGCTCACCGACAATTGCCCCCAGCCGTTGTATGCCGCGCTCGATCTGCGGCGAGAATGGCTGACCGCAGCACAGCCGCAGAAAATGATCGAAGCGTTTGGAATTGGAGAACATCAAGCCGGGAGCGAGCTTGATCCCTTCGACCAACGCCGCCTCGAATACCGCTTTGGATGACAATTGCTGCGGCAGCTCCAGCCACAACAAAGCACCGCCCGCAGGCAGGCTGACCCGCGTACCGGCTGGGAAATGGATGGCAATCGCTTCAGCAGTGCGTGCGCGCTGTACCCGCAACGCTTCACGCAAACGCCGCAAATGGCGATCATAGGCAGTCGACGCCATGAAGTCAGCGGCAGCGATCTGCGCCCACTCTTCATTCGCCCGCGTATGCGCAAACTTGAGCATCTCCAGCCGCGCCTGCCAGCGGCCGCCAACCATCCAGCCCAGCCGCATGCCCGGCGCCAGCACCTTATTGAGCGAGGCGCAGTAGATCACATTGCCGCTCCGGTCCCAGGCCTTTAATGCGGTCGATGAAGTCGTTTCAGGCACCAGATCGCTATACGAATCGTCTTCGATCAAGGCCATGCCATGCTGCTCGCATAAGGCCACCAGCCGCGCCTTGTGTGAATCCGGCATGATGCTGCCCAAGGGATTTTGCAGATTCGGCACCGCCACCACCGCCTTGATATTGTCGTAAGTCTGCAGCGCCAGTTGCAGCGCTTCAATCGAGATCCCGGTGCGCTGGCTAGTCGGGATTTCGAGCGCGCGCATGCCCAGGCTCTCCAGCACCTGCAGCAAACCATAGTAGGTCGGCGATTCGACCGCAATCGTGTCGCCCGCCTGCGCAACCGCGCGCAGAGCCAGATTGATCGCCTCGATGCAACCATGGGTGACGATCACCTGTTCCGGCGCAATCTTGATGCCGATGGCGAGACTGCGTTTGGCAAGCACTTGTCGAAAGGCCTGGTTGCCGCTATGCGACATCATGCTGGTCAATACCTCCGGCCGCTGGCGCAAAGTCCGGATTGCAGCATTTTTCAAAGCTTCCACCGCATACAATTCTGGCGCGCAACTGGCGCTGCTCAGATCGAGCGTGACCGTATTGCTGCGTCCTTGCGCGATAATTTCCGAGACCCGTTCGTGGATGCCGGCATATTGCGCCGACATCAGCGCCGGCGTGGTCGACAGATTCGGCTCGTCCGGCAACGCCAGCCGCCGCGCCTGCCGCACAAAATAACCGGAACGCGGGCGCGCTTCCAGCCAGCCTTCCTGTTCCAGGTAACGCAAGGTTTGCAATGCCGTCGACAGGCTGACCTGATGTTGCCGCATCAGATCGCGTACCGACGGCATGCGATCGCCCGGCCCCAAGGCAAGCGCCTGGATGGCGGCCAGGTAGTGCTCGGCCAGGCGCCGATACAGCAATTGCTGGGTTGACGATTGCGGCGGCGAGCTGGATGGGATTTGAGGCTGTGGGATTTGAGGCTGTGACACGAGGAGCTTGCTCATAGGATGCAATGAATTGTGGAATTTTGCTGCATTATTGCTGCATTTCGCCGCAACGAAACAGATACAGAACAGGAGATACGGGACGATAACAGATAAGGCAAACCTCGGCTGTTACGCAGCAGATGACGAGCAGCTGTGCCTGTTTCGGCGAGCGGTGGACGGTTAGGCTAGAGCCATCTCTTTCATCACGGAAACCGCCATGTACTCCATCAACAGCGACAGCATTTCTCGCATCCGGCTAGGCCGCGCTCAAGCCAGCATGTTTTACGCCGCGCGCGGAACAACTGTTGTAGCGATGCAAGGCAACATCCTTGTCAGCGAAGGCGGCCTGGCCGCCGACACAAGTTTTGTGGTCAGCGACGGCGAGTGCCATGTGGTGCAACGCAGTGGCTGGATTCGATTGCAGGCAAGCGGAATCGGCCCTGGCACGGCAATCGTCAGCATCGGGTTGCCAGCGGCTCCCTGGTGGCAGCGCTGGTGGCAGCGAGCACATACTTTGGTTGCGCTAAAAGGATGATGCAATACTTGCAATATCGTTAAATCGCAGGCCGCACTTGTAATTTGGCAAAGCACTTGTTCCCCGCCACCGATCTGGCTTATTCTGTCGCCATGAGTATCACGCGTGAAGATCTTGAACAGGACCGCCTGCGGACCATCCTGGATAACACCCCGATTGCTTCCGCCCTGCTTTCCGAAGCAGCGCTGGAGGCCTCATGGCGAGCCGCGCTGGCTTCGCTGCCCGATCCCAACGGCGATGTCTGGTTATTCGGCTACGGCTCCCTGATCTGGAATCCGATGGTGGAACATAGCGAACGCGTGCCAGCCAAGCTGTACGGCTATCACCGCGGCTTTTACCTGTATTCGCGCATCAATCGCGGCACTTGGGACAATCCCGGCCTGGTGCTGGGACTGGATCGCGGCGGCTCCTGCCAAGGCGTCGCGTTCCGGATTCCCGCCATCAGCATCGAAACAGAATTGAAAATGCTATGGCGCCGCGAAATGCTGACCGGCGCCTATCTGCCGCGCTGGCTGCCGATGCAACTCCAAGGCAAGAACGGTCCGCGGATCAAGGCGCTGGCATTCGTCATGAATCGCCAGCATGAAAGCTACACAGGCCGCCTGCCGGACCTGACCGTGGTCTCGCATCTGCGCGACGCCTGCGGACTGTATGGGCCAGCCCGGGACTATTTGCGGCATACCCTGGAAGGGTTGCTGAAAGAAGGCTTCCGCGATCCATATCTGGCGCGGTTGTGGGCGCAGCTGGAGTCTGGTCAAGATCGGTTGAGCGAAAAAAAATAACCAGGCGGCAGTTGCGGTTGCTTTTGACGTTGCCGTTGACGTGAATTCCGCATTGGGACGTTGCCAAATGTGGCGCGTGTCAGTCGGGAATTGTGGGAAGACATGTCTGAGCGCAGCGAGTTGGTCTTTCCACCCGACTGGCACGCGCCACATTTGGGGACCTGACCGAAGGGAAGGCAACGGCTTTGCGGTCGCCTTCTTTTGGTTACTTTTCTTGGCGAAGTGTATAGACCGGACACATGGGTAACACCTGTGCCGGGACATGGGTAACATATTTAAGCCTTACTTTCGTGGTTATGCAAGTCAATCTGACCGATGCGCTGGTGCGAGAAGAATAAATCGAAGACGCC